>Ga0138256_10002008_pt1 | contig 21883 bp, 22 predicted proteins | sample KNB2016incub_MG_FD_105486 | JGI IMG/M metagenome (GOLD analysis project Ga0138256, IMG submission 105486) | Active sludge microbial communities from wastewater in Klosterneuburg, Austria - KNB2014incub_MG | ecosystem: Engineered > WWTP > Activated sludge > Unclassified | place: Austria... | reverse complement strand
TCAGCCAAGTCACAGGTCACAAAGGTTTCGACCTGAAGAAATTCATGCGTACCGGAACGGTAGCGACCACCGCCGACCGGAACTGGGAATTACGTTCATCGCTCCGGCAAAGCCGCCGCCTGAGCCAGAGCCGCGCCATCGCCATGGACATGGAGGCCGGGACAATCGCTGCCAACGGTTTCAGGTTCCGCGTGCCGTATGGCACCTTGCTTTGCGTCTCCGATAAACCGCTGCACGGGCAACTCAAACTTCCCGGCATGGCCGATGCGTTCTACCGCGAGCGCGTAAAACAGCATTTGCAGATCGGTTTATTGACCATGACGTTGCTCCGCGATCAGGAACCCGAAAAACTTCACAGCCGTAAACTGCGCAGCTTTAACGAAGTCGCGTTCCAGTAGATTTCAATTAAATCGTGATATCGATAACGGAGCCGCGTCCGGTCTGGCCGCTGGCTTCAGCTTCTCTCAAGAGGCTCTGGAGGTCTTTGGAACTACGGGTTTCCGGCTCCTGTACCTGGCCGAGCTGGCTGGAAGGCTGCTGGACCTGATTCGGCTTCGGCTCGCGGTTATCCTGCGGGCGCACCTGCGACCCGTTCTGCCCCGGTTGAAAGGGGGTAGCGAGAGGAATTTGTTGTTGTCCGCCAATACCGTTAAGGGGTCCGGCCATGATTCACCCGAGGGTCTTCTTTGTTAACTCAGAAGCTACTCAGCCAGTTTATTACGAAATGATTAATAAAGCTTTAGGAGCCATATTTGTACAATAAACACGCATTTAAATCAAATTGATTGCGATTAACCGTTTTGTAACGTCTGACAGGTATAAAGGTCCCAGGATTAAGGTAAAAACACTATGGACCTCAGCTTTCTTGATAAATCATCCGACGTGACCCCGCTGCTCGTAAGACTTTACGACAGCCACAAACTTTATGGTCTCGCCAAGGATAAAAAGCCGCTTGCCCGGGCCGAGTTGATGTCGATCATCAGCGACTTGCTGGGCATGAACCTTTCGCCGCGCGAAAGCGAACTGATTGCCGATGTCCTGATCGCGCTGATGCGCCAGGCTGAAAAAGATTTACGTCAGGCATTGGCCGAAAGACTTTCAATGCTTGAGAAGGCGCCTTTGCGCCTCATTCTCCAGATTTCTCACGATGAAATTGAAATCGCCGCGCCGGTCCTGCGCAACAGCGCCGTTCTGGGCGAGCTCGACCTTATCTATATCATCAAATCGAAAGGCGCCGATTACTGGTGCGAAATTGCTGCCCGTAAAAAACTCAGCGACCATGTCATGAATATCCTGGCCGACACGCGTGACTTCGACACGGCTCTGACGCTGGCTGAAAACACCAATCTCAAACTGACGGAACATGCGCTTAATGTGCTCTCGGACCTGGCGCAGGACAGCGAAGATATCGCGACGCCGCTCCTCCGCCGCGACGAAGTCGACAAGGGTATCGCCGCCAAGCTGTACCAGCATGTTGGCTATGAGCTGAAACGCTATATTGTCGATAACTATGAAATTGAATCCGGCATGCTGACGGATGCAATCGATGAAATCATCCTTGAATTCGTTGATGGCGTCGACGAAGACCAGTATGTGCCGACGGCTTCGGTTATTAAATCGGTCGAGCGTTTCCATGAAAAAAATCTCCTGACGGTCAAAATGATGCTCGGCACGCTCAAGCGTGGCCAGACTCAGACCTTCGTCGCGATGTTCAGCAAATTCACCGGCCTGCCGTTAGAGACGGTTATCTCGATCCTGCGCCAGTCCAGCGGGCAGGGGCTTGCCGTTGCCTGCCGTGCCAAGGAAATCAACAAGCAGGATTTCATCTCGATGTATCTTCTCAGCAACCGTATCCGCAACAGCGGCAAAATGGTTGACCTGAAAGACATCACCCGCGCGATCACATATTTCGACCGCATCCAGCCCGGCATCGCCAGGGGCATCATGGAAAATTCGCTCACAAGTCTTCAGGATTAATTATTTTTGGGAAAGAGCCGCAACGCCGGGCAATGTCCGGCCCTCGAGCCATTCCAGGAACGCGCCGCCCGCCGTCGAGATGTAAGTGAAATCATCCACCGCGCCTGCATTTTCCAGCGCCGCGACAGTATCGCCGCCGCCCGCAACACTAATCAGTCCTTGTTTTGTGCGTTTGGCAGCTTCGACGGCGAGGGCATTCGTGCCCGCATCGAACGGCTTGATCTCGAACACACCCATCGGCCCGTTCCAGACCAAAGTTTTACAATCTTTCGTCTCATCGAGAATATATTGAATCGTTTTCGGGCCGACATCGATGGCCATGCGGTCGACCGGAATTTTTCGGCTGTCATGGGTTTCATAATCCGCGCCGGGCTGGATGGATGTTACCGTTATGGAGTCAATGGGCAATAAAATCTTGCAGCCCTTCGACGCCGCGTGATCCATGATCCTTTTCGCTTCTTCCGCCATATTTTTTTCACACAGCGACATGCCCACATCCGCGCCTTGCGCATGCAGGAACGTGTTCGCCATCCCGCCGCCGAGAATAAGAAAATCCACGCGCTCGACGAGATTCATGAGAACTTTCAGTTTCGTTGAAATTTTCGATCCGCCAGCAATTGCCGCGACGGGTTTTTTCGGATGTTCCAGCGCGCTATCTAACGCGTTCAATTCCTCTTCCATCAAAAATCCGGCTGCTGGGGGCAGGAGATGGGCTAATCCTTCCGTCGAAGCATGCGCCCGGTGCGAAACCGAAAACGCATCATTCACATAGATGTCGCCGTTTTTCGCTAATTCCTTACAAAATGCCGGGTCGTTCGCTTCCTCGCCTTTGTGAAAACGCACATTTTCAAGAATGGCGATTTCGCCGGGCTGTAACGAAGCGGCGAGGGATTCCGCTTTCGCTCCAATGCAGTCCTGCGCGAATTTTACTTTTGTGCCCCATGATTGCTCGAGAGCAGGGAGCAAAAACGCCAGCGACATTTGCGGGTTTTGCTCGCCCTCCGGTCTGCCAAAATGTGACAGGATGAGCGTTCGCGCACCATTTTTGCGCAAATAATCAATCGTTGGCTTTAATCGATCAATGCGCGTCGTATCAGTGACCTTGGCGTGCTTTGCAGGCACGTTGAGGTCCGCGCGCATCAGGACACGCTTGTTATTGAGATCGATATCCCGGATGGTTTTGAACTTCATAAGTTACGCCTTGATGGTTTTGAAATTTTCGGTGGCTTCGATCAATCTCGAGCGGATCGGCGGATCTAACGCCGAATGGCCTGCATCCGGCACGACGATATAATCCGCCTCCGGCCACGCATGGTGCAGTTTATACGCCGTCGCGATGGGGCAGATGATGTCGTAACGCCCCTGAACAATTACAGCCGGAATCGAGCGGATTTTATCGATGGTTTTCAGCAGGCTGTTCTCCGCCTTGATCGCTTCGTTGCTGAAATAATGCGCCTCGATGCGCGCCAGCGCCAGCGCATGCTGTTTCTGCTCTTCCGTTGTAATGGTTTCATAGTTAGGCAGGAGCGACGAGCACGCGCCTTCATAAAGGCTCCATCGGATGGCGGCCTGCAGCCGGGTTTTTTCATCTTCCCCGGTCAGGCGCTTGTAATAACCGCTGAGCAGATTGCTTTGTTCGCTCTCGGGCAGGAAATTCGAGAACTGCTCCCACGCTTCGGGGAAAACAGTCCGGATGCCATAGAGGAACCAGTCAACCTCGTTCTGCTCGAACAGGAAAATCCCGCGCAGGATCAAACTGAGGCAGCGCTCGGGATATAAATTCGCATAAAGAAGCGCGAGCGTGCTGCCCCATGAACCGCCAAACAAATGCCAGCGCTCAACGCCAAGATGTTTGCGGAGTAATTCAATATCGTTCAGCAGATGACGCGTTGTGTTTTTCTCAAGACTGCCCAGCGGATGCGAGCGTCCGCAACCGCGCTGGTCGAAAATGATGATGCGGTAATGATCGGGATCGAAAAACCGGCGGTGTGTCGGCGTTGCGCCCGCGCCGGGACCGCCATGCAGCAGCACGATCGGCACGCCGTCCGGATTGCCGCTTTGCTCCCAGTAAAGATTGTGAACGTCGTCGACTGCGAGAAAGCCGCTGGAATAGGGCGCCAGCGCCGGAAACAAATCCATCAGCGGCGCGCGGCGGCTATCTTCGTACTTTTTGTCGGCTTGCGGTTTTTTGGCCATAATCAAATAGTAAAGAAATTAATGAATCTATTTCCTTACCTTAGGCACTTAGCCACCGGATGGCAACTCCGGCGATTTTTCATCGATTTTCACCTCTATCGCCGCTGGATGGCTGATCTGCATATAAGGACCGTTATAGCTCTCGATCCACCCGCGCACGCGCACCTGTTTCCCGTTCCACTGGAGCGGGTCGAGATTCTGTTTCGAGAAAGCGCGCTTGTCCTCGGGTGCGATGGAAATCGTAAAATCGGTTTTCCAGTCCTTGCCGAAATTCAGGTAAATGCGGTTTTGTTTCAGCGCCGCGCTTTCAATGCGTCCTTCGACGATCTGAAAGCTCCCTTCATGGGCTTCGGCTTCTTCCGGCGGCAGGACTTTGGAATAATTCTCCCAGATCCCGGCTTTGTCTTTCATCGCCGTTTGCTCGAGGTCGTACATCTGCTGGGCCATTTCGGGATTTCTCTGTGCCGTGCGAACGCGGGCAAGGCCGAGCGATAATAACGTGCCCTGAACCCAGGCCTTGTCGGATTCACGCTGAATCTGCGCGATGTCCTGACCCATCCGGTTGATGCGGCCTTCCTCTCGGTTGACGGTCTGGTAAAGCAGGACTGTTTTCCCAACCAGCATGTCGCGCAGAATCTGCATCGCGGTCAGCGAAAAATCGCCGGGCTCATCAGGATTGAAATCAGGGAAATCGATCCCCGTCAGCCGGACGATATGCCCGTCCTCGAGCTGGATCGTCTGCGGATCGATCACGGCCTTAACATTGACCATGCCGGTCCGGCGCAATTCCGAAAAATCGCCGGAGGGCAGGCGGGGAACGGTTTCCGCGTACGCTGCGTTTATAAAACAATTGGCCGCGATCAGAAAAAGAACTAATATCCGGAGCATGATGACAACAGATTGGACAGCTTTCATGCGCATTTGCAAGACCCCGTTTTTCGCCGCCGTGATTATATCCCTCGCGGCGTGCAGCACCAACCCCGCCACAGGCGCAAGGCAATTTACGGGCTTGATGTCGCCGGGGCAGGAATCCTCGGTTGGCGCGTCCGAACACCAGAAGGTCGAACAGCAATTCGGATTCTATAACGACCCCAAATTAACAGCCTATGTGAACGAAGTCGGCAACAAGGTCACGAAAGACACCGAGCGCGCCGACGTCCAGTATAAATTTTACGTCATCGACAGCCCCATCGTAAACGCCTTCGCGCTGCCGGGCGGATACATATATGTCTCGCGTGGATTGCTGGCTCTGGCCAACAGCGAGGCCGAACTCGCCGCCGTGCTGTCGCATGAAACCGGCCACATCACCGCCCGCCACTCGGCTGAGCGTTATTCGCACGGCGTTGTGACGTCGTTAGGCGCGGCGGTGCTCGGTGCCGCCGTCGGCAGCGATGGCGTTTCACAGGCACTCGGAGTCGGCTCTAATCTTTATTTAAGTTCCTATTCGCGCGGACAGGAGAACGAGGCCGATATGCTAGGCCTGCGTTACATGACACGCGGCGGCTACGAACCGTCAGCAATGTCGTCGTTCCTGAAGTCGCTGCAGAATGATACGTCGTTAGAGAGCAGGATGCAGGGCGGCGACGGCGGCGATTCCACCAGCTATTTTTCAACCCACCCGGCCACCGCCGAGCGCGTCAGCAGCACATTATCGCAGGCGGCTAACTATCCGAAGGGCGGCGCGGTCAATCACGACCGCCACCTCCAGATGATCGAAAACATGATCTATGGCGACAGCGAGAAACAGGGCTTCGTACGTGGCAACAGCTTCTTCCATCCCGGCCTCGGCTTCGCCTTCAACGTTCCCGAAGGCTTCACAATTGAAAACCAGCCGAGCCAGGTTGTCGCCGTATCTAAAAACGGCGCGGCGATCATTTTCGATCTCGCCAATGATGCCGGCGACCCGATGATTTACCTGACTCAAAACTGGATGAAGAACGAAGCGGTCGAAAAACCTGAGAATATCAGCATCAGCGGTATGCCCGCCGCGACGGCTGGCTTTGCGGGTAATCTGAATGGCAAACCCGTGACGATCCGCCTTGTCGCCATCCGCTTCGGCAATAAGATGGCGCGCTTCCAGGTCGCAATTCCGCAGGGCGCCAATGCATCATTGGTCAATGCGCTGAAAACCTCGACTTACAGCTTCCGTCCGCTGAATGAATCGGAACGCCAGGCCGTGCGCCCGTACCGTGTGTATTCGATCATGGCAGGCAACAGCGACACCGTTTCGACAATGGCGCAACGCATGCCCGAGGGCGCGCTGCGCGAAGAGCGTTTCCGCGTGCTGAACGGCCTTGGCTCCGGTGAGGGAGTCAAAGCCGGTCAGAAATATAAAGTGATCGGAAATTAATCAGCCGAACAAACGCTGTCCGTCTTCGCTGTGGCGGCTCATGGAAACGCGGAGCTTGTCCATCGCGCGTTGCTCAAGCTGGCGCACGCGCTCCTTGCTAATGCCGAGCGTCTTGCCCAGATCTTCAAGTGTAACGGTCTCGTAACCGAGGTGACGTTCCTTGATGATCGTGCGCTCGCGGTCTGACAAACCGTTCAGCGCCTTTTTCAGCCAAGCGGACCGCGTCTTGGCGTCTTTCATGCCGATGACGATTTCTTCGGGGTTAGGATTTCCGTCTTCAAGAAAATCCTGCCACTCGCTGTCGCCGTCTTCGCCGACGGTAGCATTAAGTGAGTGATCGGTTCCCGCTAAACGGCCTTCCATGCTTTCGACATCGCTGACATCGACGCCGAGTTCTTTCGCGATCTGCTCGCGGCCAGCATTGTCCAGACCTTCGCGCTCAGTCCTGTTTTCGATCTTAGCGCGCAGGCGTCTGAAATTGAAGAACAGCGATTTCTGCGCGGCGGTCGTGCCGGTGCGGACAATCGACCAGTTGCGCAGGATATAATCCTGGATCGCGGCGCGGATCCACCACGAGGCATAAGTCGAGAAACGTACTTCGCGCTCGGGATCGAAACGCTCAGCCGCCTGCATCAATCCGACATTGCCTTCCTGAATGAGATCGCCCATCGGCAATCCGTAATTGCGGAAGCGGCTCGCGATTGAAACCACGAGGCGGGTATAAGAGGTCACCATCTCGTGCAGGGCTTTTTCATCCCGGTTGTTCTTCCAGCGGCGCGCGAGGTCAAGCTCATGGTCGCGTTCAAGCATGGGCTCGTTCATCGAGGTGCGGATGTAATCTAGATTTGCTCTCTGGGTATGTGGATCGTCTATGTGGGCCATTGTTCGGGTGCCTTTACGAGGGGTTATAACCTCTATACGCAGCCAACGCCCGAACGGATCGAAATGTTTCTAAAATATTTCAGATTTTTTACAGCCTATGGATATTAATATTCCATAATATCAATGACTTCGCCATTTTCGGCGAAACCGACGCAGGCCAGGCTGCCGCCAAAGCCGCAGCCACCATCTATTGTGGCGGTCACGCAATTTAAATTCATGCCGCCACGGGCGGGGTCATACCCGCGTATGACCTTTTTGAAAGGCAGATACGCGTCACTGATTTCGTTAAATTTCCCAGCCGACCACCAGAAATGGTCGCCCTGGTCACCGAGCGGCTTTTTAGTATTCAGCCCCGCATGGACGAACAGCATCGGGTACTCGCAACTTTCATTTGTGAAGGCGGCGCGGGAATGGTGAACGCTGAACGTCTCATGACCCGGGTGACGGCGAATGGCCTCCCTGATCTGGGCGGTCCATTTCGTCAAAGATACCGCGCCGCCGCGGCAGGCATCAATGCCGTCATGGGCCGAAATGCCATAGCTCTCTAACGTAGGGGAAAGACCGTTGCCGAGCATCCAGAGCAGGACATTGGTCGGATCGGGCGCAAACTGGAGCTGGAGGAGCTTTTGCCACATTTCCTCCTGCTGGCCCTTTAAATAAACGATATCGCTGCACATCATGCCTTCAATCGAGAGGATCATGCGCCGGAATGTCAGGATTTCATCGACGCAGGCGGCGGCACCGGTGCTGTAGCCGGTATAATTGCCGAGATAGACCAGCCGGTCGCCGGGGCGGATGGCGTCGTAAATGGCATCATGCACGGCAGTCAGGCGGTCCGTATCGCCATGAATGGCGGAAACAGCCCAGATGCGCCTTGGGGCGCCAATACTCGCAAATCGGGAATCGCCAGGAGTCTGTTGCACGGAACTTACGGGATAAAAGAGGGGACAGGTCTGTGGATAATTCCGGAAGAATTCCCAGAATCATATAAAGGATACATTAAAATCAGGAGGATAGAAAGCGTGAATTGGAGAAAAGAAAAAGCCCCGGCCTGAACCGGGGCTTCTTATTTCCTTCCTTGGGAGAATACTTTAGGCCGCTTCTTTCTTTTTCAGCGTGCCGAGCATGGTTTCCAGCTTGGCGGTGGCCTTTACTTCCGTGATTTTCTGCACGGCGGCGACTTCGCGGGCGAGCCGCTCGAGTGCCGATTGATAGATCTGGCGTTCGCTGTAGGACTGCTCCCCGTCGTCATTAGAACGTTTCAGGTCGCGAAGCACTTCCGCGATTGAAACCGGGTCGCCGGAATTGATCTTCATTTCGTATTCCTGGGCGCGGCGGCTCCACATCGTGCGGCGCACGCGGGCGCGGCCCTGCAGGGTCTTCATGGCATCCTTGAGGCGCGAACCGGTGCTCAGCTTGCGGAGGCCCGACGTACGGGCCTTGATGACCGGAATCTTGAGGCGCATACGCTCCTTCTCAAAACCGATGGCATAAAGACGGATTTCTGAACCGCCGATGGTCGCCGTTTCGACGCCCTCGATCTGGCCCACGCCATGGGCGGGGTAAACCACGAAATCGCCTTTCAGGAAGTCCTGATTATCGTTGGCCATTTTCTTTTTTTCTTTTGGTTTTACGGTAGTAGGTGTCGGTTTTTTCATGTGCGCTCGCTTCTTTTTGCTCTTTTTGTTTACGATACCTGGTCCGGTTTTCTGGAAAAGAAAGGGCTAAAAAACCCCGCCCGGGCCGCGAGGTCCGCTGCTTTCCCTGTATGAACCGGTAATGCTTCGGTTTAGAGGAGTCAGAGGGTACCCAAAAATTCGGGTTTTTTCAACTATTTACTTTTGAGAACTTTATAAGTAGTTGATATATATGGATTATTGCTCTGTGAATCTTTTTGAGCGTTTCTCGCGAATTTCCCTCAATTTGGTCGAGGGAGAGAATTTTTCGTTTAAAATCAAAGACAAAACAGAAATATTTGAAGAAGTTTTTAAAAGCGAGCGCGCAACACCATCAAAACGGTAAACAAATTCCCTTGGAATCAGGTCTTGTATGATTTTTTCCGACAGTTTGGACATAACACCGTGCAGGGTCGCGCATTCTACTGCCACGCGGCTATTATGGGTAGTTTCAAACTTGGCGGCGAAAAAGGCTGACCCGGCATCGAACTTCCTGACCCGGCCCACATTCACATTGCAATGATTGCCCTGGCAGAAATAACGCTCAAACCGCTCGAAATTGTTCTGCATCAGGTCGAACCCGAACCGGGCGAGGCGGGCCGTTTCGTACACCATGGGGGTCAGCCGCCCGTCGTCAAAGATCTCTGAAAGGTCGAGGGAGGTATTGTTCGTGAGGGTGAGGGCCCGGAGCTGGCAGGCCTTATCCAGGGTGCACACAAAGAGCTCTGGATCTCCTGACAATTCCTTGTCGAAATCTAGGAACAGAACCGGGCTATCGTTTTTAGCGTGGGATATTTCAAATTTCTTTAAGTAAGCATCATAGTGATAGTTAAATCCCGTCCCCCACGCTCTAAACGAGCCAGACGAATTTTCGCTTTCGCGCTTCACGCAACCAACCCTGTGTAACTTTTTTTATGGTTAAGCGGAGTGTATCATAGGGGCCCGTATATAAGTCAAATTTTATATTAGAGATTCATGAAATACGTAGGCGGGCCAATCACTTCCGGGCAAGGGGGCCTGTCAGTTTGAGAGTCTTTTTCTGCGTATCCAGAGCCGCCTTGACCCCCACTGGGAACGCGTACAGATCCTTGCCGTGGCCAAACGGAGCGTTCATAACCACAGGGACTCCTAACGATTCCGTGTGTTCGCGGATGATCTCCTCAAGCGTGAAGCCGAACGGGCGGCCCGTGTCTTTCGAATCGGTGAACTGACCCATGATGATGCCGGCGGCGTCCTTCAAAATGCCGCTGCGCCGCAAATGAAGCAGCATGCGGTCGACGCGGCTCAGCTCTTCGCCGCAATCTTCGAGAAATAGCAAAGAGTCCTTCCAAAACTCTCCCGGCAATGTTTTTGGAAGATATTGAAAGATGCTGAGGTTACCGCCGATGAGCGGGCCTTCCGCCTTGCCGGGTGAAAGCACTTTAATTTTATTCCACGGATATAAAATTTTCTTACCCGCGAGAAGGTCGAGCAGATGGTCGAACTGCTTGTAGCCGGGAAGATTTTTGAACACCGGCCCGTGTACGGTCGGAATGCCGGTGTTGGCCGTAACGGCGTTGAGCAGGGCGGTGACGTCGCTGAAACCAATTAAAATTTTCGGTTTGCGTTTCATCGCTTCGAAATTGATCGAGTCCAGCAGATGCATGGCGCGGTTGCCGCCGCCGGCCGCCCAGATAGCGGTGATGTCGGCGCGCTGCCACAATCCCTGCAAAGCGAGCGTCTTCTGAAGATGCGTGCCGGCGGATTGGTTCTCGCGCTCGTAAGTCTGCGGATGAATGAAAACCTTGTAGCCCTTTTTCTCGAGCAGGGCTTTTGATTTCTCGATGTCCTTCTTCTCGACATAGCTCGAAGGCGCCATGACGCCGATTGTATCGCCGGGCCTGAGAGGGGAAGGAATCATGGGAATGTCACTTCGTGATTTTTTCGATCAGCTCGTTCAGCAGTTCTTCCGAACGCAGGTTTTCAACTTGGCAGGTGCCCGCCGCTTCGTGGCCGCCGCCACCATATTCAAGGCAGAGCTTGCCGATATGGGTTTTCGAGGTGCGGTTCAGGATCGATTTGCCGATGGCGAAGACGGTGTTTTGCTTGTTCTTGCCCCATAGGATGTGAACCGAGATATTGCACTGGGGGAAGAGGGCGTAAATCACGAAACGGTTTCCGGCCCAGATTGTTTCTTCCTGGCGCAGGTCGAGAACGATGAGGTTCTTGTGAACGGTGGCGCAACGCTGGATTTGTTCGCGGAATTTCATCTGGTGTTCGAAGTACAGATCGACGCGCTCTTTAACATCCAGCAGCTTCAGAATGTTGTCGATCGAGTTATGCTTGGAGCAGAAATCAATCAGCTTCATCATCAACTGGTAATTCGAAATGTTGAAATCGCGGAAACGCCCAAGGCCCGTACGCGCATCCATCAGGAAGCTGAGCAGCTCCCAGCCCTCGGGATTCAGGATTTCTTCTTTGCTGAAATTGGCGGTGTCGGCTTTATCGACAGCGGCCATCATGTCTTCAGGAATATCCGGAAAGCGCTCGGCGCCGCCGAAATAATCATAAACCACGCGCGCGGCTGAGGGCGCTTTCGGGTCGATGACGTGATTGTCCGGTTTGCCTTTCACGCGCTCGACTTCGCTGGCGTGGTGGTCGAAGGCAAGGTAAACGCCCTCGACATAGGGCAGGTTGGTGGTGATATCGCTGGCACCGACTTCGATCAACCCGTCCTGCATGTCTTTCGGGTGGGCGAAGGTGACGTCTTCGATAAGTCCCAGCTCCTTCAGCAGGACGCCGCAGACCAGTCCATCCATGTCGCTGCGCGTGATCAGGCGGTACTTTTTATTGCGTTCCGGCATGATCTTGGCTTGTTTCGACATCTGGATCTCCCCGCATTGTCGTCATTCCGGCGAAAGCCGGAATTTGATTGCTAGTTACTCACCCGATCCCGGCGTGCGCCGGGATGACAGAAAAAAACTTAACTCGCTGCCGCTTCTTTATCGTCTTTTTTTTCTTTTTTCTTTTTCTTGGCGTCGGCGATGACGTAAACGGGCGTTTTGTTTTCCTTGACGGTGTCCTCGTTGACGACGACTTCCTGGATGTCTTCCTTGTCCGGCAGTTCATACATCGTGTCGAGTAACAGGTTTTCAAGGATGGAGCGAAGGCCGCGCGCGCCGGTTTTTCGCTCGATGGCTTTCTTCGCAACGGCGCTCAAGGCATCGTCGGAGAATTTCAGGGTCGCGCCCTCCATTTCGAAAAGCTTCTGGTACTGCTTGACCAGCGCGTTCTTCGGCTGTGTCAGGATGGTGATCAACGCGGCCTCATCAAGGTCTTCCAGCGTCGCGATGACGGGCAGGCGGCCGACGAATTCCGGGATCAGGCCGTATTTCAGCAGATCTTCAGGCTCTAAGCTCTGGAACGCTTCGCCGGGTTTTTTCTCGTCCATGTTTTTGACGTCGGCACCGAAACCGATATTCGTGCCGCGTCCGCGTTGGGTGATGATCTTATCAAGGCCCGAGAACGCGCCGCCGCAGATGAACAGAATGTTCGCGGTGTCGACTTGTAAAAATTCCTGCTGCGGGTGTTTACGTCCGCCCTGCGGGGGAACGCTGGCAACCGTGCCTTCCATTAATTTGAGAAGGGCCTGCTGAACGCCTTCGCCCGAAACGTCGCGGGTGATCGAGGGGTTATCGGATTTGCGCGAGATTTTGTCGATCTCGTCGATGTAAACGATGCCTTTCTGCGCGCGCTCGACGTTATAGTCGGACGCGTGCAGAAGTTTCAGAACGATATTCTCAACGTCTTCGCCGACATAACCGGCTTCGGTAAGCGTCGTCGCATCGGCCATCGTGAAGGGAACGTCGAGAATACGCGCCAGCGTCTGCGCCAGCAGCGTCTTGCCCGAACCGGTCGGGCCGACGAGCAGGATGTTCGATTTCGAAATTTCGACTTCCGCGCCCTTGCCGCCATGTTCGAGGCGTTTGTAATGGTTGTGAACCGCGACCGAGAGAATGCGCTTGGCGCGTTCCTGGCCGATCACGTAATCATCGAGAACTGTTTTAATATCGCTGGGCGTCGGGACGCCATCGCCGTGACGGACGAGCTGGCTCTTGTCCTCTTCACGGATGATATCCATGCAAAGTTCGACGCATTCATTACAGATGAAAACATTCGGGCCCGCGATGAGCTTGCGGACCTCGTGCTGGCTCTTGCCGCAGAAGGAGCAGTAGAGAGTATTCTTTGTCTCGCCGGATGCTGCTTTGCTCATGGAAGGTTCTCTATCCCGTTATCGTTCTTTTGTTCAATCTGCCAAGCGGTGCCGCGCTGTGCAAGTCTCTTAAGATTTAAAATCGGCTTTTCCAGTCTTAAAAACAAGTCCCCCGATTTCCACATGCGTCCTTGCGCCACACCTCAATTATAATATATCTAAAGTGACGAGATGCTTAATTCATTATAGAAAATTATGACGCAAGGCAGCAGCACCCAAAATCTTCAGGAAATGGTCGAAAATTTCTCCCTGTTTTCCGACTGGGAGGAACGTTATCGCTACCTGATTGATTTAGGCAGGACATTACCGGAAATGGATAACGCACTGAAAACAGATGAAAATCTGGTTCAGGGCTGCACCAGCCGCGTCTGGATGGTGGCCGGGGTGAAGGATGGCCGCTTTCATTTCAGGGCCGACAGCGATGCCCATATCGTGCGTGGTCTGATCGCGTTGCTGGTGGTCGCGTACCAGGATAAACCGGTCGCGGAATTAACCAGTATCGATGTCGAGGGTGCGTTTAAAAAAATCGGGCTCGACCAGAATTTGAGTCCGAACCGCCGTAACGGCTTCTTCGCGATGGTCGAAAGAATCAAAACGCTGGCGGAAACGCGCGCGTGATTCTCAGAGCGTTCCGCTCGCCGCTTTCGAATAAGTGTTCTTATCCAGCAAACGAATCTCGACGCTGAAGGAGCAGTTTTTGTCCTTCTTCGTCTTCGGAAATTTTCCCTGCAGGAAGGCGAGGAGCTTCTCGCTTGTTTCCTTCATGATTTTTTCATCGCGCGGCATGATTGCGAGCTGAAGGTGAACGAAAGCCTGGTCGTTCTTGCCATCCGACGTCTGGTGCTTGTCGTGAATGACGATGCGGCTTTTGACCTGCGTCATGTCATAAGGCCCGCTGGCCACCAACGCGTCATGTAATTCCGAGAGCAAAGCGCCCGGCACGGGCCGGTCGATGACATTGTCGGAATATTCAAGAATCATGTGCGGCATTATTCTGCTTTCTTCTCTTCCGGCTTTTCTTCTTTGGGCTCTTCTTTTTTATCGTCGTCCTTGTCTTCTTTTTCAGCGTCTTCGTCTTCTTCGTCTTCTTCGGCTTTTTCGTCCTTCGGCAGCTTCGCCTTGCGCTCCTCGTCGGTCAGGTAATGAACGCTTTTTAAAACATCGCTCAAGAGCTTGTCGGCGTCGTCATGCGCTTCGCCGATCATCTCCGCCTCGACCGACAGGGCCGAACCATGCCCGATCCAGAGCTGCGCGATATATATAGTCGACAGCATGCCCGATTGTCCCTCGCCGATCAGCGCCGCCTGCTTGTAATTATCCTCGGTGCGATAGGTTGTGTCGAATGTCTGCACCACCGTGCGGTTGGTCATGGCGCGCAACGTCGCTTCCATCACTTCGGCGCTGTAATGCTTGTAAACCGATTCATCGATCTTGTTGCAGATGACGCGGAAATTCACCGTCGAGGCCATGTCATAGACCTTGGTGTAGCTCGTCATGTCATAGCATTTCGTTTTGTCCTCGTCGTCGCACTTGCGGGCGGTGTAGGGGCTGGACGGGAACGTCACCGAAAAATCACACGGCGCCGGGGAATAGGTGACAGGGGTTTTGTCTTCGGCATGAGCAGGGAGCGACATTAATAATGCTATCCCAACCATTATTGTCATCCCGGCCCTCATTGTCATCCCGGCGAAAGCCGGGATCGCGTGCCAATTCCTTGCCCGATTCCGGCTTGCGCCGGAATGACAGCTTTTTTTAATTTTCACAGCACGTCTCCATCTCTTTGAGCCAGTCCTGTTCGGACGATTGTCTGCGTTCCTTCATATTCTTGACCTCCCACACACCCGGCGCTCCATCCTTTGGTACGAACACGAACGGGATTCCCTTTTTCTCGGCATATTCGAACTGTTTTTTCGGGTTGTTTGCCTTGTGATACATCTCGACGTTAAACCCGGCATCGCGGAGCTCTTTTGCCTTTTTCGCGGACACCGCGCGGTCGTTCTCATCGATCAATGTGACAAGAACATCCGTAGGTGCCACGCGATCAAAAGAAAGTGCGCCTTCTTTTTGTCTTATGCGGTCAAATAACCTTGAAAAGCCAATCGAAATGCCAACGCCTGGCAGCTTCTTGTTAATGTAATTGCTCGCAAGGTCATCATACCGCCCGCCGGAGCAAATCGAACCATAACCCGGATCATCGACGAACACCGTCTCATAAACCGTGCCGGTGTAATAATCGAGACCACGGACAATCGAAAGATCTCCTACAGCAGCGCCCTCTGGGAGATGTCCAAGCTGGTCGAGTACAAACGATAATTCAGTTATTCCTTCTCGAAGTGTTTCATTGCTCGTATTTATATCTTTAGAACCTACCAAAGCATCTTCTAATTCTTCGCCTGTTTTGAATTTGGTTTCGCAAAGAGTGATGAAGGGTTCAATGAGAGCATGTAACCCCATCCCTAAACCAGCTTGCATTCCGGCTTCATCAAGTCTTGCTAAAACGATAGGTTTTCCAAATTTAGGCAATTTGTCTATTTCACGTATAATTATAGTCTTCATTTCCTGCGTTAAAGATATTGAGGTGCCAGTTCTTGTAGGCACCAGAACTCCATCAAGAAAACCAATCAAAATTTTCCGATTGGAAATTCTCAGCTGAATCTTCTCATTCTCCATTCCCGGCAGCGCCGCGAGAATTTCCCAGATAATCGCCGGCATCTCCGCATCGAAATGCAGCGGCAGGTTATCAGGATTAATCACGTCAATATCGCACTGGTAGAATTCGCGGAAGCGCCCCGATTGCGGCCTCTCACCGCGCCAGACTTTTTGCATCTGGTAGCGCTTGAACGGGAAAACCAGTTCGTTGAAATGCTGGGCGACGTAACGCGCTAACGGAACAGTCTGGTCGAAATGCAAGGCAAGGCGTGGCTCATTGTCTATGAGGTTAGCACTAATAAGTTCACCATTGGGGCCAACTACATGCTTTGGCTTATGCAGGCGCTCGATGACGTAAACTTCCTTGTCCACATCCGCGCCGCCATCGCCACCCTTGGCCTGAATGACATTCAGCTCCTCAACCGCTGGCGTTTCGATCGAACAGTAACCGTACGATTCAAAAACCTTGCGGATATGGTCCAGCCATTGCTGCTCGACGAGGCGAACCTCGGGCAGCCATTCGGGAAAGCCTGAAACCGGGCGGGGCTTATAGATGGATTTTTTTTCACTCATGGAGGAGTTTTAGCCTATTTCCGGGGGCTTTTCCAGCCAGCCTAGCTAAACAATAAGCTATAATTTAAAGGCTTTGGCCGTGTTGCCAGCCAACACCAATGTACTGTCATCGCCCGGGGCCATCATGCTCTGCTCGAGCGGGGGCTCTGCCGCGCCCGGTTTAGCAAGCGCCTTCTTGTAATTATCGTCGGAGAAATTGATCACTTCATTCAGCCCGCCATTATCCGCAAGCTCCTTGATTGAATCGGCCAGTCTTCCCTCGGCCAGCGACATTTTCATGCTCGCATTCGAAAGATTGCCAAGGGCAGGCGAGGCGAGCGACAGCTCATTCTCGGCCTTTTTGACCAGCTTCGTATTCTCGACCAGCATCTCTATTTCAGGCGTGAAGCAAACCGCCGCTTCATAATTGCTGGGCGAGAGGTCCAGCTCGTCGATTTTAGAGCGCACATTGCCCATGGCGATGATGCCGTCAGTGCTGCCGGCTTTGAATTCCGCGCCCGCTTTTGTATAGGGATCGTCAGCCATCACAAATTTTTCCGCCGCGTCTTTCGCCATGCGCACCAGCCCGTCAGGCTGCAATTCCTTGCGCAGGTAATCCGGCACATTATTTTTCTTCGCCCACACATCAAATGCGGCCATGGCGGCGGCTTCGCCTCCGGTGGAGGTTATGAAACCGCCGAGTCCCGTGGTACCGCTGACGGCGCACAGCGCCTTATATTCGTTGAGGGCCTCGCTGCTGATGATGCCCATACGTTGCGCGGTGCCAGCCTTGTGCAGGAATTGATAAGTCTCCACGGCAACCGCAACTGCGCCCACGGCGGGAAGAATTTTCGAAAGCTTACCCGCCATCTTCGCGATATCGGCAGCATCATCGGCATATTTGCCAAGCAGACGCGCACCGCGCCCGCTTTGCTCAATGCTTTCTGACAGGCCTTTCATGCCGCCGCTCACCACATCAGGCATTTTGCCGTTAACGGTGGAAATATGATCGAACATTAAATTGAAAGCCTTGTCGGCGTCCTGCGTGACGAGTTTCGCCGTGCCCGCTGAATCAATCGCGACCATCGCCTGGCGGTCTCCGCTCAGCAGATATTTCGTCCCGGTTTTCTCATCGAAAAATGCCTGGGTCGTGGAACTGTTTTGAATATTTTTGACGTGTTGTGCCTGACGTTCAGCGAGCTGGGCATTGTCCGCAGGATTGGCTCCCGGTTGCGGAGCCTGGGCCATATGCGCCGCATGCATCTCTTGCGCCTGGCTATATGTCACAGCGCGCTTCAGGTGATCGAGGCCTGACTGCTCCCAAAGACTTTTTAACGTGCCCCTTGGTATTTCATGGCCGGGGGCACCATCAACGGGAAAGCTTTTGCCTGTTTTGGGATTCTTCCATATCTCGTGATCGCCTTTGCCTGGTCTCTCATAGACGAAGCCGAGTTCACTTAAGATGCTTTTAAATTCACGCACCCTCAATTACACACCCTGAATTATATTTTATGGTACCGGCGAAAATTCCCCCACTTCTACAACCCATTCCCCATTTTGCTTTTGCACTTTACAGGGAATGACGCCGAGTAAATCGTCATCTGCAGATTCTCTCGAAACAGCAATATTAGCCGAAACCTTAGGCGGACCATTTTCATTGGCTGAAAAATAGTCACTGAGCGCGCCGGGAATTTTTTCCCTCAGCTCGCTCACGGAAGTGCTGACTAAAAATACAGGATCGGAGAATTGCGGAAAGTTGACCGCAACGGTTTGATTTTCAATTCCCCTGACGACGCCCTTGATACTGACCATATTTAATCTGCTTCTTATGATTGTAATGCTGACTAATTTTAATACAGGTGGCCTAAAAATAGTATAATTTTCAGGAATTAAGCTGTTTTATATAGTAAAATCAACGCCTTGTGTTGATTATTTCTCGTCAAACAAATCCGCTAATTGCTCGGCCAGCGCACGTGCCAGTTCGTCGGCGTCCGTAATGGTCAGAGCCTTTTTGTAATAGCGCGTGACGTCGTGACCGATGCCGATAGCAGTCAATTCAACCTTTGAATCATTCTCGATCCAGCGGATGACATTGCGAAGATCCATTTCGAGATAATTCGGCGGGTTGACCGACAAAGTTGAATCGTCGACCGGCGCGCCGTCGGAAATCACCATCATGATCTTGCGCGCCTCGGGCCGGACAGCGAGGCGGTTATAAGCCCAGACCAGCGCTTCGCCGTCGATATTTTCCTTCAGTAAACCTTCCTTGAGCATCAGACCGAGATTGCGGCGCGTCCGGCGCATGGGCGCATCGGCGGCCTTATATATAATGTGGCGGATGTCGTTGAGGCGTCCGGGGTTTAACATACGGCCCGATTGCATCCAGAGGTCGCGTGCTTTGCCGCCTTTCCATTGCCGTGTCGTGAAGCCGAGAATTTCAACCTTCAGGCCGCATCTTTCAAGAGTTCTCGCGATAATGTCTGTCGTCATCGCGGCGATGGCGATAGGCCGTCCGCGCATCGAACCGGAATTGTCGATCAGGAGCGTGACAACCGTATCCCGGAACGGCATTTCCTTTTCCTGCTTAAAGGTGAGGGGCACGTTCGGGTTGGCGACAACGCGGGCGAGGCGGGCAACATCGAGAATACCTTCCTCGAGGTCGAACTGCCATGTGCGCTGCTGCTTGGCCATGAGCTTGCGCATCAAACGGTTCGCAAGCTTCGTGATCACGGTCTGGTGATGGCCGAGCTGGCGGTCCAGCATCTGACGCAGGCGTGTGAGCTCGTCTTCGTCGGCAAGTTCCTGCGCCTCGATCTCTTCGTCGAAATCATGGGTGTAAACTTTGTAAAGCCCTTCCGGCCCGTGAATATAATCTTCGTAGGAACGTCTGTTTTCTCCCGCCGCGATTTCGCCATCACCCGTGCCGCCGCCTTCATCCGTTTCCTCGAGGCCCGGCGCTGCATCGCTCTCGGCTTCACCTTCCCCCATTTCGTCGCTCGGGTCGATTGATTCCTGCGCCTCTTTGGATTCTTTGCCGTCCTTTGCGTCCTTCTGCGTCTGGCTGTCCTGATCGCTGGTTTCTTCATCGCCCGCATCGGCCTCACCGGGGTCCAGCTCCAGCGCCGTGATCAGCTTGCGGGAGGCCTCAGAAAATTTCTGCTGGTCGTTGATCGTTTCCGCTGAGAAAAAATCGTCAAAATGCTTGCCGAGTTTTTCCTGCAGCCACGGCTTCCACATCTTCACCATGTTTTCGGCAGAAGGCGGGATTGTTTCACCCGTTAATGCCAGCCGTGTCATCACATGCAGCGCCTCGGCCAGCGGCACTTGCTCGCGCGTGCCTACAAGGCCAAAGCCCAGCCGTTTACATTTTTCTTCCAGCACCGCGTTTAAATTATGTGCAACGCCAGACATTTCCTGGTGGCCGATAGATTCAACACGCGCCTGTTCCATGGCGTTGAAGGCCTCGAGCGCGGCGCGGGCTTTCGGCGCGAGCTTGCGGTGCGTTTTTTCATCGTGATGGGCAAGGCGCAGCGCCTGCGCATCGGCGCAGCCGCGAACTAAACGGAGCGACTGCGCGTTCATATTGTAATCGGGCAAGGGCAACCGTGGTTTTCCCGCTGTAACAACCCGGCCGATCGGCGGCTCGGAATTCGAAAAGGTCACGTCGAGATCGCGCAAACCCGCAATCGTGCGCACGCTCGCCGCCGTGGCGTTCTTGAATTCCTCGAAACGAGAGCCTGAATCTGGTTTGTTCATGGTCCTGATATAGCACACGATTTAGACATATTTTGCGAAAAAAACGCGGTGGTGATAAATATTACCTAACTATAACAAGAGGTGTAAAAAATGGGTGCAGTAGCCGTTGGGTTTGGAGTTTTAGTAGCTGTTTTCACGGTCGTAGCTGTCGGTGGGGGAGTAGTAAAATGCACCTTTGCAGACAATCCTGAAAAAAAAGACGTTCCAGAAAAATTTATGCATCATACGCTTGAGACCGGTGGAAAAATGGCCGTTGAAATGGGCAAGTGGGCCAGGGATAAAGCTAATGATCCCAAGGTTCAGCAAGGTGTAAAAGACTTTACAGAGGGGACCCTGGAAACAGCCGAAGAACTTGCAATATCGGTTCTTAAGGGCTCTAAAAAATATATGGACGAAAGCACAGCAAAGCGGCGTCAGGAGCAAGAGCCTGGGGCCGCCCCTTAATTAAGTCACCGCGACATTCCTGATCGCGCTGGCCGGCAGCTCGACATCAAAACAGCGTTGATAATATTCCGCGATGATCGGGCGCTCGGTCTCGTCGCATTTATTCAGGAACGATAGCTGGAACGCCAGTTCACGGTTTTTGAAAATCTGGTTGTTCTCAATCCATGCCAGAACGGTACGCGGGCTCATGAGTGTCGAAAGATCGCCATTGATGAATCCCTCGCGCGTCATATCGGCGACGCGGACCATCTTGCTGATTTCATCTTTACCCTGATCGGTGTTCAGGTTCGGAAACTTCGCCAGCATGATGTTCATTTCATCGTCATGCGGCAGATAATTCAGCGTCACTACGACGTTCCAGCGGTCCATCTGGCCCTGGTTAATCTGCTGCGTGCCGTGGTAAAGCCCCGTTGTATCGCCAAGGCCCACCGTATTCGTCGTTGCAAACAAACGGAACGCTGGGTGAGGGCGGATAATCATGTTCTGATCTAACAGCGTCAGGCGTCCTTCGGCTTCCAGCACGCGCTGGATAACAAACATCACGTCCGGACGGCCCGCGTCATATTCGTCGAATACGAGAGCGCAGGGATGCTGTATCGCCCAGGGAAGCAACCCTTCCTTCCACTGCGTAATCTGTTTTCCTTCTTTCAGGACAATCGTGTCCTTGCCGATCAGGTCGACGCGGGAGACGTGGGAATCCAGGTTGATCCGCACGCACGGCCATTTCAGGCGTGCCGCAACCTGCTCGATATGCGTCGATTTACCCGTGCCGTGATAACCCTGGATCATCACGCGGCGGTTGTGCGCGAAACCGGCGAGGATCGCCAGCGTCGTGTCATGGTCGAACTGGTACGTCTTGTCGATGTCGGGGACGTTCGGATGATCGTCCTTAAAACCCGGCACTTCCCAGTCGACATCGAGGCCAAACGTTTTTTTGACGTTGTACTTCGTGTCCGGAATGGTCGTGTATTTGCCCGTGTTCCCCGTCAGCTGCGTGACGTCGAACGACATCGACATGGGTTCTTTATCTTTCTGGATTTTCTCGGCCATTTAAGCGCTCGGCAATTCTTCAAATTTCTCGTAATTAAGCTTCAGGATTGTATAGGCCATGTTGACCGATTTGAGAAGCTCTTCCGCTTTCGGGTCGTC
>Ga0138256_10002007_pt1 | contig 21890 bp, 17 predicted proteins | sample KNB2016incub_MG_FD_105486 | JGI IMG/M metagenome (GOLD analysis project Ga0138256, IMG submission 105486) | Active sludge microbial communities from wastewater in Klosterneuburg, Austria - KNB2014incub_MG | ecosystem: Engineered > WWTP > Activated sludge > Unclassified | place: Austria... | reverse complement strand
TCGCTGCGCGTCCCGCGTCCGCGCGTGCCCTCACCGCGCCTTTGTCGCGACTCTCCCGCGCGACGCTCATCGTACCGACAACGGCCGAAGACGCATTGCGACGAGGTCCGGATCTCGCCGCCCATCTGAAGGACAAACCAGGCTGCGTCGTTCTCGGTGACGACGTTTCTCCCGACGATGCGCGTACCCTTGCAGCCACAATGGCTACATTTGGCGTGCGAGTCGTCGCGGCCCCGGGCCTTGCCCCTGCATTTGCGGACAGCTCGCACGCGCTTGTCATTGACGCCGGCGCACGCGTGCTCGATCCGAACTTCCTCGCGCTCGTCGATGAAGCTCGCCGTGAATCGATGGGAAAGGTCGTGGCCATTGCGGTGCGTTCTCCGGCCGGACGTCGAATACCCCGTAGCGCTTCCACGCGCACGCCGTTTGCGGCAGATGGTCGCATTGGGTTCGACATTCCGACATTGGCGAAAGAACGGATTGCTCGACTGGCGAGGGATGCGTTTTCTGTGGTAGACGCCGCGGTCGTTGGCGCTGCCGATCGGCTCGAAGTGACCGAAGTCGTCGCAGCGCCCGGCGCCGACAAACTCGTCTGCAATGCCTGCCTGGACGACGTCGTCATCGAAGTCTTTCTCGATGAAGAAATGCAAGGCGAAGGAGCGCTCGAAATCGAAGTCGTCATGCTCCGCGGCGCATTGGTTTGTCGATGGGGAAAAACCACTCCATCGCTCATGCGTAAGGCGACGCTTCGTGACGGTCCCGTGCAATTGAATGCCGCACCAAACCCGCTCGAAGTGGCCGTGCGACACGCGCTCGCCATGTCCACGGCCGAACGAGCGAGCCCGTCCAGAGCGTCTTTCGAGGGCCTTCGTTCCAGCAAAAATGCGGCAATTGCGGCATTGTCGCGCCATGCCGAACGAGGTTCGGCGCGGCCCATCGAGCTCTTGCTCGTCCACGTACCTCGATATCGAAACAGTTACGACGAACTCGAATTGCCATCGCTTGCAACCGCGCGCCTCGCCGCGTTTGCTCGAGGTCACGGGTTTGTCATACGCGCCATCGATCTACAAATCCTCCATGGCCTCGACGCGCTCGAAGATTTTGCACAAGATGAAAAGGTTCTCGCATGGCTCGAAGGTCATGACGTGCCGGAAATGGCGTTTGCCGTTGAAAAACTCTGGCAATTTTTTGGACCGGATCTTTTGAACGCCAAGCAATCTGGTCGGCGCGTATTCGTCGGGTTTTCCGTCATCGACTACTTTGGTCACTTCCAAATGAACATCGCGACGTGCCTCGCGAGACTCGTCAAGACAAACACCGGGTTTCCCACGGCACTTGGCGGTGAGCGTGATCAAGTCGACGGCGATCGAGCGCTCGACATGCGAAATACGTTCGATTATGTCGTGGATGGCGACGGCGAGATCCCGCTGCTCGGTCTCTTGCATCTCGAAGCGTACCGAGACAGACGGGCCGCGGACATTCCCGGCGTTTGGTCGCGCAGTGGTCAAACGATCGTCAAGAACAAGCTCGTCCGCTCGCACCTTGACGCAATGCCTCGACCCGATTTCGACGACGTCGACTTCGAGCAATACCAGGGCAAACCGACGATCGAGCTGCTCGACGCATTGACCACGGCGGGGTTTTACCACGGCGAGCCTATCGAACCCTTTGCGTACCTGCCTTATGCCTTCATCAAAGGATGCACGGCGAAGTGCGAGTTTTGCAGCGCAAAAGAATGGCTCGACATGCAATCCCCGGAAAAGAGTGTCGACGAATTGCTCGCGTTTGGCGCGCGCTACGGCGTGCGCGATTTCATGTTTCTGAACAACCTCGTCAATCCGAGCCCTCGTCTTCTCGAACGATTTTGCCGCCGCCTCGTGGACTCGAACGCCAACATTCAATGGACGGACTCGTGCCGCCCGACGAGCATTTCGGAGGAGCTCGCGTCGCTCATGCGTGCGTCGGGATGTCTGCTCCTCAATTATGGAGCCGAATCGGGCAGCGACAAGATCCTGCAATCCATGAAAAAGGGGCTCGCGTCGCAGGACATCGTCGACACCTTGCGAAATACGCATCGAGCGGGAATCATCAATCGAGTCAACTTCATCGCAGGCTATTTTCACGAAACCGAAGCCGATGTCGATGCAACGATTCGACTCGTCGAAACATTGTCGGACGAAATCGACATCGTGGGCTGCTTTCAAGGGTTTTACCTATTCCCAGGCATGGGCGTCGACGCCGAAAAGGCGCGCATCGTGTTGCGAACAGGGATCGACCGTTTGAAAACAGGACAAATCACCCTCGCTTATGACGAAATGGGTGGCATGCGGTGGGAAGACAAACGCGACATGATCGATGCAGCGCGCAATCGCATTCTCACGCGTATGCGCGAGCTCTGCATTCGAACGCTCGACAAGATCAATGAATACGATCTATTCTGGATGTCGCGCCGATACGACAAGGCCACCGTGACGCGCTTTTTGCTCGAACTGCCGCGCAAGCCCGTAGTACGGCCTAATCAAGCTGCGCTTCCACCAGGTGGTCAGCGGGGTGTCGTCGATGCTCGAGTCGTTCGCAGCTCGACGTTCGGTCCTCCAACCACCTGACTTTGCGTCTCATTCGTTTGTCACGGACACCACGACGACCGAATGCGGCTCTACTTTGTACAAGAGCCGTCGCATGCCTATTCGTAGTTGGATGTGATCGTCTTGATGACCATACAATGCCATCGATCCACGCGGCAGCGGATCGAACGCCAATGCATCGATCTCGATCGCAATCTCTTCACGTGTGATTGCATCGAGCTTGTCAAGGTCGCCTTGTGCTCGTTCGAGGATCCCAATTTCGCGCACGTCACGCCCTCGTCCGCGCCGACTTGCGCGCGCCATTTCTCCGCGCCACGGATTCACGGGCCGTGCACCTTGCTCGAGCCATGCCGCAGTGACGGCTTCGTCATCAATGCGCAGTTCGAACTCTTCGGCCACGCGGGACATGACGTCGGCCGGCAGGAGCTGATCGCCTCGGGACAAACGTGTTGCGAGCGCCTGCAAGATGCGCGTTTGTCGCACTCGAACATCCGCTTCCGTTTCGCACGAGTGCGTGTTCACGTTCGCGATGGTAGCAGAGGCCGGTCGTCGTTCGACATGCCCTTCGATGCCAAAAATTTTCTCTGGATCCAAAGCTGTGATACCCTCGTTTCGTGCGTATTTCTTTGGTACTCCTCACGGTAGGGGCGCTTTTCGTGCGTCCCGTGGTCGGCTTTGCCGATCCATCCGTCGTCGAGCCGTCGGCGACGTCAAACGATGCGGCGGCGGCGCGAAGATGGTGTGCGCCGGAGCTCACGACGCTGCCGGCCGAGGTATGTTCGTTCGTACCGGACCAACCATCGACGGGTTCGCGGACGCTCATCATTCATTTGCATGGCGTGGTTCAACCGGACACGACGTCGCAGTGGAACCATCAGCGAGCGGCGGCGAAAGCTGGCGCGGCGTATGGGTTTTCGGTGATCATGCCGCGCGGTCGCAAGGGCATTGGACCGACGGGAACGGAGAGCTGGTGGGCATGGCCGACGAAAATCGATACGCGTGCCAAATATGAAAAAGCGTTGATTGCCGAGTGGATGGTGGCGAAGAGTGCGCTCGAGCAAAAGGCTGGGGCTCCGTTCGAAAGGACGTACGTGTTTGGATTCTCGAACGGTGCCTATTACGCGACGAGTTTGGCGGTGCGCGGACGCATGGACGTCGACGGCTATGCGTTGTTTGCGGGCGGTTCGGGAGCTCCTTATCACGAGTACGAGGGGAAAAAGACGAAGAACCGGGTGCCCATTGCGGTAGCCTGGGGCGCGCAAGATCCGTCGCACGAAAAGCAGGAGGAGCTCGTGAAATTGCTTCGCCGCATGCATTGGCCGTCGATATCGCTCGGGCACGCGTACGTGGGGCATACCATGACGGACGTTCAGGTCGCCGAGGCGGTTGGGTATTTGGGGGCGGCAAAGTAACGAGTCGGGTTTGTCTCAACGATTACCTCGGTGGAGCAAGCCGCTCTTCAGTGGAGAACCTCGTGCATCGACGCGTTCGACGCTGCGGATCCACACGCCCTCGTGAAAAATGCGGCGGTGCCACGCGATGATTGCGTTGCGTCGACGAATCCGCTATGAAATGGATCGTGTGTGTTGGATGGTCGGACGTCTCATTTGGCATACGCGGCTTGCGGGCATCGTCTCGAACGATGGGAGAATAGAATGAAATCAACGCTTGTGGCATCCATTCTTGGGTCGCTCGTATGCGCCGTTTCGCTCGTGGGTTGTGAAGACGAGGATTTGAACAATCCCACGGGGCAAGGTGGCACGGGACTGGTGGGAACTTCCAGTTCGTCGGGCGTGGCGGGCGAAGGTGGTCAAGGTGGTTCTGTCGCTGTCAAGACCTATGTGCGCATTCACTATCGATTGCAGGACGGCGGAGATCCGAAGACGTGGGGTGCGCACTTTTGGGGAGCGGGGTCGACGTCGCCTGCTTGGGGCACGCCGCAGATGTTCGACAAGACAGACGATTTTGGCGTGTATACCGACGTGCTCGTGACGTCGAGCGATGAATGGCTCGGGTTGATTCCCGTGCAATGCGCCGGCGGTAATTGCAAAAAGGATGTGGAGACGGCCGTCCGCTTTGCCGACTTGACGACGAATGCAACGGATTCGAACATTGCGGAATGTTGGATTACGCAGGGGCAAGCCGTATCGACGAAGCCACCCGAGGCTGCCGGACCGGCCTACAAGGTATCGCGTCCGAGGGACTTCATTGATTTGGGGGATGGCAGTGTTCGGATGATGTTCCGCGTGGCACCTGGTTCGACGGGCAAGGTTGAATACGGCACGGCTTCGGGCATGTTGACGATGAGTGCGTCGTGGACGACGACGGACGACATCAACAAGGATGGCCTCGTGATTTCCGGGTTGGAAACGGGCAAACCCTTGTATTACCGAATTTCGACGTCGCTCGACGTGGGCGGTCAGAAGTTCGACGATCAAACGGGTGAGATCCAATTGACGCCCATTGCGTTCATGCCGGTGACGGAGGCGGCGGATTGGGCGTCGTGGGGCGCGAAGGAAATCATGTATCAGCTCATCGTGCGCACGTTTGCCGATGGTGGGAAGGAAAAACAGGTAGGCGATCCGAAGGCCGAGAGTGGAATCGACACGACGGAAATGGACGGCGTCGGGGACCTCGTGGGGTTGCGCAAGTCCTTGCCCTACTTGAAGGACCTTGGTGCGGACGCCATTTGGATGACGCCGGTGTTCAAGGCCAAGACGTACCATGGGTACGACACGACGAACTTTTATGATGTCGATCCGTCGGCGGGTACCGTCAAAGACTTCACGGATCTGACGGATGCGGCGCATGCCGTGGGCATCAAGATCATGTTGGACTTGGTGCAAAACCACGTCGCGGACGTCAATCCGTGGTTTGAAGCGGCAATCGATCCGCAAGCCCCGGATCATACCAAGTACCACGATTGGTTTGTCTGGTCCGATGAATATTCGAACATGCTCACGGACAAACATCCTTGGGATGCCTCCGGCGTGATCTGGGCGTGCAAGAATTACCAATGCTACCATCAGATCTTCAGTGGATCGATGCCCGAGCTGAACTATCGCAATCCCGAAGTCCGCGCCGAGATGAAGAAGATTGCGGAGTTCTGGATTGATCTCGGGGCGGATGGCTATCGCTTGGATGCATCGAAGCACATCGATCAATTCGACGACAACAACAGCATCGCCCTGGACAAACACGGGACGCACGTATGGTGGAAGGAATTCAATTCGTACGTCAAGAAAACTGTCGTTCGTCCACCTGGGTCGGCGCAAGTCATCCTTGCGGGGGAAAACCGTTGGGATGATCCGGCGGTGAGCGACAAGATGGTGCCTTATGGGGGCGACATGGATTCGCAATTCGACTTCCCGTTCCGCAGCATCGTGGGGAGTTTCCTCAATGGTCAGACGGGTGCGAGCGCCGATTTCGTGGCGTACACGAAGAAGGTGCAGGCCGAGCTTGCGGCGCCGGGCCAAGGGGGCAACGTCAATCACTACTTCGAGCGATTCTTGTCGAACCACGACCTCGACAGGCCCGCCACGCAATTCGAATCCGCTGGCGCAGCGCTCGATGCAAAACTGAAGCAAGCAGCGACCATTGTGCTCACGATGCCCGGCATGCCGGTCATTTACTACGGCGAGGAAGTCGGGAAAAGAGGCAAGCGCGACAAATTCGTCGGAAATGAATCGTGGGATCGCGACGAACTCATTCGCGAGCCGATGAGCTGGTTCGAAAAGAACGTGTTTGTCGGGGACAAGATGTCGAGCTGGAACATCGACTTTGCCGCGACGAACACCCTGAATGCAGCGCTGAACTTGGGAGTGGGCATCACCGTTGCGCCAAACCCGGATTATCCGTTCATCAAGTACATGTCCGAGTCCGATCCTGCTTCGTGGGCGGCGCAAAAGGACGACCCGACGAGCCTTCTGCACTACTACAAGACGCTCATTGGCATTCGCAAGTCGCACGCTGTACTGACCGACCTGGGTTCGACGCTCACGGTCGATGCGGACACGGCGGACATGTATCGGTACAGCATCGACAATGGTTCGGAAAAACTCACGGTCGTGTTGAACCGCAAGTCGACGGTGCTTGCATTTACGGCTGCCGCTTCCTCGAAGGATCTGATCACGGGCGCATCGGGCACGATGTTCAACGTGCCCGCCTTCGGCGCGATCATCTTGACAAACAATTGATGGTCAAACGAATCGGCGTGGTTCGATGAGCCACGCCGGTTTGTCATCACCCACTTTCCTTCACAACCGAAGCGTGCTAGCGTCCCATCCATGACGATGACCGTGCTGCGTGATCGCACCCCGCGCAATACTGGGCCGATCGAGCTACGCGATCTGGGGCCGAGCGGCAGGCCGCTCGGTACGCGTGCCGATTGCTACGACGGCAGCCCGTGGGAGCTTCATCGTGGAGAACTGGTTCGGCAGATGAGCAGCAACGGTCTTCACTCGATCCTCATGTTTCTGCTCGGAACGCTGTATCGCACGCATGCACGCGACGGACTCGACGTCATGGGTGACGTTTTTTGCGAGCTCGTCGATCCGGATGGAACGCTCTCGCTTCGCGCGCCTGACGTCGTGCTTGCGCGCTCGGTCAAACGGCTGAAGGACGGGCCGTTTCAGGGGATTCCCATCGTTGCCGTCGAGATTCGCGCAACGCAGTCGAAGAAGCAGCTCGAAGAAAAAGCCAAGCTGTACCTTGAGCACGACTGGCCGTGCATTTGGCTCGTGCATGCCGATCGTCAAGAGGTCGAGATTGTCAGGCCAAACATCGCGTCGGTCGTGTATCCCCGAGGGACGAGCGTGCCGCTCGTGCCGGAGCTCGACAAGTACGAGCTCGAAGAGATTCCCGTCGCGGCACTGTTCGACAAACAGCGGTTCGAGTCGTTCTGTGATGGGTGGGTCGAGCGACGAGCAGCGGCGCGTGAACGCGCAAACGAGCGTGTGCGTTCGCTTCGCAGCGTGCTCGATGCGCGCAAGTTTGTCGTGACGACGGATGTGTACGAACGCATCGTGACGTCGAAGGATCTCGAAAGGCTCGAGCGATGGCTCGTCTTGGCGGCGACGGCGACGTCGACGGAGGCATTCGAGCGAGGCGTTCGGGCGGACATGCACGCCTGACTTGCCGGTTCGACTTGGGAAACGTGGGCGGTCGGCGGGCTGCGCGACGCGCATGATGTGGTCGTCTTGGTCTGATGCACGTTGGAAATCGCTTCGACTTGCGTCACACTCGGCGCCTCGATGCATCCGCGTTCATTGATTTTTGGGGCTGCACTGACGCTTGCGTCATGCACGGCAAAGGCTCCGCAGCCTGCCGCGTCGTCGCATGCGCCTTGTTGGCCGAGTTCGCCTCGCGTACCGTTCGAGCCCATGACAACAAGTACCGCCGCGCCGAACTTGGCGACATCCGCTAACAAACCGTTGGAGAGCGATCCCATCGTGGACAAACTGCACTCGCTTGCGCGCACGGAGTCGCGGGCGTACGACTTGGTGCGGTCGCTCGTGGACGAGGCGGGATCGCGTTTGGCCGGGTCACCTGGGGACAAGGCGGCGGTTGCGTGGGGCGTGCGCACGATGAAAGAGCTTGGCATGCAAAACGTGCGTGCCGAGAAGGTCATGGTGCCGCATTGGGAGCGAGGCGCGGAGAGCGGGCGGATCGTTTCGCCCGTGTCGCATACGCTTGCGCTCAACGCGCTTGGAGGGAGTGTTTCGACGACGGGCAAGGGGATTGAAGCGGAAGTTGTCATGGTCGATTCGATGCAGGCGCTGGAAAAACTCGACGAGGCCAGCGTCAAGGGCAAGATCGTGTTTTTCTCGGCGCGCATGCAGCGATCGCGCACGGGTGACGAGTATGGGCGCGTTGCGCCGATGCGAGCGTATGGGGCGAGTGCTGCGGCGAAGAAGGGTGCGATTGCAACGGTGATTCGATCCGTCGGCACGGATCACGATCGATTCCCGCACACGGGCGGCATGAGGTACGAAAAGGGCGTGCCGGAAATTCCCGCGGCAGCGCTTGCGGTGCCGGACGCGGAGCTTCTCGAGCGACTGGTTTTGGCTGGCAAACCCGTGCGAATCGCGTTGTCGTTATCGTCAAAAACGTTTCCGGATGCGGAGAGCGCAAATGTCGTTGGTGAAGTGATTGGTCGAGAAAAACCGGACGAAGTCGTTTTGCTAGGTGCGCATCTCGATTCGTGGGACACGGGTGTGGGAGCCGTCGACGATGGTGTGGGATGTGCAGCGATCATCGAAGCCGCGCGGCTCGTGATGAGTTTGCCTGTGCGTCCGCGGCGAACGGTGCGCGTCGTGCTTTTCGCAAATGAGGAAAATGGATTGCGTGGGGCGAAAACGTACGCGACAGACCACACGGTGGAAATGGAAAAGCATCATCTTGCGATGGAAGTCGACTACGGATCGGGGCGAGTGCATACAATACGATTTTTGGGGGCCGAGAATTCGGCTGCGACGTTTTCACGTATTGCAGGGTTCGTCGCGCCGCTCGGGATTGCGTACGAGCAAGCGCCGGCGAGCGGGGGTGCGGACACGATTCCGCTCAGACCGTTCGGGGTTCCGCTTGTCGACTTGAGCCAGGACGCGACGAAATACTTCGACGTGCATCACACTGCCAATGACACGTTGGCCCAGGTTGCGAAGGAAGACCTCGACCAGGTCGTGGCGGCGGTTGCAACGGTTGCGTGGGCAGCGGCGGATGCTCCGGACTTTTTTGCGCGAGTGCCCGAGGAACAGCGTGGGAGGAAATGACCTCCGCTGCAATGACAAACGGATGAGCGCGTCTATCGAAATCCCTCTCGACATCGCCATGTCGTTGCGTTAGGACGCGACACATGAGGAAGTTACCATCGTTTTTCGCGCATGTTGCATTGGGTGCTGGTTTGGCCGCCTGTGGAGGTGAATCCGCGCCGGACGTCAAAACGCCCGCCGCGACGACAGAGGCTCCCGCAGCGTCGGCATCTGCGGTGACGCCGCCCGTGGCAGCGACGCCGGTCGTGGCGGAGAAAAAGTCCCCGGCGCCGGTGCCCGTGGTCGAAGACATGAAGCCGAGCGACGACCCGAAGCCATTGCCATCGGTGAAAATCACGGCGCCCAAGAATGACGCTTCGGTGGGTGATGTGGCCAAAGCGAAAGACTTCGAAGTGAAGCTCGACGTGAAGGATTGGGCAACGGTCGAAAAGGGACCGCATGTCCATTTGATTCTCGACGATCTTCCGTACAAACCCCTGTACGACACGACCAAGCCGGTGAAGATTTCCGAGCTATTGATGGGAACCGAGCTTGTCGAGGGTGAGCACACGCTGGTTGCATTTGCGAGCCGAGCGACGCACGAATCGGTCAAGGGAGCAGGGGCGCAGGCGCTCGTGACGTTTTGGGTGGGGAAAAAGGGCAAAGCGGCGTTCGATCCGAAGAAGCCGCATCTCGTGTACAGCCGTCCGAAAGGGGAAAACAAGGGCGCGATGGCGCAGGAGCTGCTGCTCGATTTTTACTTGTTTGGCACGAAGCTCGACAAGGGTGAAAAAGTGAAATACTCGATCACGGGTGGTGGCATGACGACGCCGCTTGCGGGTGAATTCACGACGTGGGCGCCGAAAGTTGCAAAGCACCTGCCCAAAGGTGATTATGAAGTCACGCTCGAGCTGGTCGACAAGGACGGCAAACCATTCGAGGGACCGCTGACGAAGACGACGCGCAAAGGGATCAAGCTGGATCCGGAAGGTGCGGCGGACATGGGGCATGGCGGTCATGCCGCGCCGGTGACGAAGTAGCCAGCGCTCGAATGGGTGGTGACTGTCCTGGCTTTGAAGTAAGGCGGGTGTAGACAAACCTTGCTACGTGCATGTAGCAAGGTTTGTCGCGCGGGTTCGGAGGCTAGAACCCCTCGGTGACGTCCTTACCGCTCGGGTTGGCGATGCAGCAGCCGGTGATGCAACTGAAGCCGGCCAGGCAGGGGTCCTGTCCTGGTTGACCGCACTTTTGCACGCCGGCGGGACAGTTCTGCTCGATGCAGCCCGGCGGCAATTGCGTTTGTCCGATGCAGATCTCGCACGTGTCGCACGTATTGATGCAGGCTTGTACCTGGGTGCATGGTTTGCATTTCGACGGATCGCTTATCGTATTCAGATTGCAGCTACCGACCCCAGATGGATTTTCCGATCCGAGCCACACGGTGTAGGGGAGCCCGTCGAATTCGCAGCAGCCGAAGCAGTCGCATCCGTTGGGAGTGAGGGGGCCGCAGTAGTTCAGGCATGTTTGGGATTGCGTCGTATAAGCGGTGCCGCACGTCCCATTGTAACCCGGAATGTTTGCATTGGGATTGTATTCGCATTGGCTGCCCTCGGGCGGATAGTCCGGGCCCACTTCGAGCGGATCGCACTTGTGGCTCCAGAAGCAATCGTCGTTTCCGGCGCCGGTGTCTTGATCGAAGTAGCAATCCGACTTGCACGGTGAATTGTTTTGTCCAGCAATGCCTCCGTAGAAGCTGTCTTCAGTGTTGTCGCAGGGGCCGAGGCATTGGCTGTCCTGTGAATCGACTTTGCAATCGCCATCGTCATCGACGCAATTGCCGCAGGCATAGTAATGGCCTTGGCAATCGGCCACGATGCAGAAATTGCCGCAACCGCCTGCTTGGGGGTCGCACGTTTCATTGCAGCCGCACAGGCTGTCGTCGGGCACGGTTGCGCAAGCATTGGCGATGGGATCGCATGCATCGACGGTGCAGGCGATGCCGTCGTTGCACGACGGTAGCGCGCCGGCGTCACAGCCCGCGGGTCCGCAGACTTCGGCGCCATTGCAGAATTGACCGTCGTCGCAAGCGAAGTCCTGTGGCAGGTGCGAACATGTCCCGGTGGGTTCGTCGCATTGATCGAATGTGCAGCCGACGCCGTCGTTGCAATCCACATCGGGCGGATTGGTGCATCCGAGCGCCAAATCACAGGCTTCGGTTCCGTTGCACGCATACCCGTCGTCGCAGATGACGTCGTTTGGGACATGAGCGCATGCGCCCGTTTGCGTGTCGCATGAATCGCTGGTGCATGAAATGCCATCGTTGCAGTTCAACGGCGCGCCCGCGACGCAGTAGACACCATTGCAGGTTTCGGTGCCATTGCACGCATTGCCGTCATCGCATTGCGCATTCGTCGTACAAGGCGGGGAAGCAATGCATCCGAGCGGGAAAACGCAGTACTGCCCCTGGTTGCACAATGCGGAGTTTGGCGTGGAAGCACATGTTCCATTCGGTTCCGTGCAGCTTTCTTCCGTGCACGCGAGGCCATCGGCATTGGGGCATTGCACGGCGGTTCCTGAAAGACAACCCGTTCCCAGAGGGCCGGCGGCGCTGCACGTTTCCGTGCCGTTGCACGCGATGCCGTCGTTGCAAACCGCGTCGTTCGGCGCGAATACGCATTGATCCGATGCCTCCGAACAACTATCGGCCGTGCACGAACGATTGTCATTGCAAACGATGGGACTGCCCGCCTGACAGCCGATGCCAACAGCGCAGGTTTCCACGCCATTACAGTATTGTCCGTCATTGCAAGCGGCATTGCTCGGCGTGTTGGCGCAGCTATCGCTTGCTTCGTTGCACGAATCGATTGTGCACAAGATGCCATCACCGCAATCGATTGGCGTTCCCGGTACACACCCCGTGTTCGCACTGCACGCTTCGACGCCGTCGCAAAATAGACCGTTCGAACAGAACGTATCGTTTTCGATGTGTGCACACGCGTCGGCCTGGAGATCGCAGAAATCGCTGGTACAACCAATCCCATCGTCGCAATCGAGAGGGGTCCCGTTTTGACAATCGAGCGTCGCATGGCAGCTTTCCATGCCGTCGCATGCCACGCCGTTGTCGCACAGTAGGTCCGCCGCCGTATGGGAACACGTATCGGCCACGTCATCGCATGAGTCCACCGTGCACCCGACGCCGTCGTCACAAGGTGAGCCCGAGTTTGCCGTGCAGCCCGTTCCAGCCAAACCATTTGCAGGATCGCATATCTGGGTGCCATTGCAGAACAGCATGTCGTTGCACGCTGCATTGTTCGGCGTATTCACGCAACTGCCGCCCATACAGACGTCAATCGTGCACGAAAAACCATCGTCGCATTGCGTATTGTCGTTGCACAGGGAGCCGCCGCCTCCTTTGCCGCCAGCGCCTGCCATTCCACCGCTGCCCATTCCGCCAGCACCGCCAGATGCTCCGCCGGCCCCCGCCATTCCACTGCTACCCATTCCACCGGCGCCGCCAGATGCTCCGCCAGCGCCCGCCATTCCGCCAGCGCCGCCCTTGCCGCCAGCCCCCGCCATTCCGCCAGCGCCGCCCTTGCCGCCAGCCCCCGCCATACCAGCACTCCCGGACGAACCGCCGGTTCCGCCCTCTCCGCTGGAACCCGAGCCGCCATTGCCCGTCGTTATGGGTGCGTCACCGCATCCGCACACGATGGCCAACGTCGTTGCTGCAATCCAATTCGCGTGCCGTCGCAGTACTTTCATTGCGGTGTCTCCTTGGTGCGAGGAAAGCTCGAGTGCCGATTTCAATATCGCAAAACAATCATGATCACCGCAACCCGTATTTCTTGGCAGCGCGAAATTTCACCGCAATACCGCTCGCGCGTGCCGATATGAAACGACACCTACCCGCAGCGAAATCATCACGCGTCGCGTTCGACGGTTCTCGACGTCGGCCTGGCCCTGGGCCAAAAGTACCCATCGATGCAAGAAGCACGCTCGGAACTTGCTTCCAAGCTTCTCGATCCGAAGTTTGTCCGCGAGCTCGAAGTGCTTCGCCGTAGGCTCGAAGTGCGTGCGCGATCGGGGGCATCGGGCGAGCACGCCGCGCGACGTCGCGGGGGTTCGGCCGAGTTTCAAGAGCATCGGCCCTACAGCCCCGGTGATGACTTGCGGCGCATCGATTGGGCTGCGTATGCGCGCACGGACGAACCCGTCCTGAAACTCTTTCGCGCTGAAGAAGACGTCATCGTTCGTCTCGTCATCGACGCGTCCGCGTCGCTCGATTTCGGAACCCCGTCGAAGTTCGAAGCGGCAACGCGTCTTGCCGCCGCGTTCGGATACATGGCGCTCGCGTCGTCGGAACGGGCGCAAGTCGTTGCGGCGGGCGAAGGAATCGTTCGGGAAGAAACGCCCGTGCGAGGTCGAAATGGGCTGTTGGCGCTGCTCCGGTCGCTGGCAACCATGACCCCGCGAGGTGGAACGGATCTGTCTCGCGCCCTCGAAACGATCGTGCGAAAAAGCAAGCGTCCAGGGATGCTGCTCGTCGTTTCCGATTTTTTCGACAGTGGTCCTTTGACTACCGCACTCGGTCGCGTCGTAGCCGCCGGACACGACGTTTCACTTGTCCAGATTGTCGCGCCCGAAGAAATTGAACCGGCCTACGATGGCGATTGGGCGCTCGAAGATGCCGAGACGGGGGCAATTGTGGAAGTGACGATGGACGCGACGGCGCTCGAAGCGTACGCGTTACGTTTCGCGGGCCTTTGCGAGGAATTGCGACAAGTTGCGCGGCGCCATCGAGCCACCTACGTGCGCGCTCGTACGGACGAACCCCTCGAAGGCGTGGTTCGTCGTATCGTATCGAGGAGCATCGACTGAATGGTCCTGGAATTTTCGAGATCATTCGGTTGTGTCGAGACAAACCTTTACGGAATGTTTGCCTCGGCATCGAGCTCGGGGGCACCGCTCGATTTTCTTGCCCCCAAGGGCTTGGCTCTGCTCGGACTGCTCGTTCCGCTCATTTTGCTCTACATTCTCAAGGTTCGTCGCAAACGACTGCGCGTTGCGTCGACGTGGCTGTGGGCTTCGGCCAAGCGCGATCTGATTGCTCGTTCGCCGTGGAAAAAGCTCATCGCGCAAGTGCCGCTCGTGCTCCAAGCCTTGGCGCTTTTGCTGCTCGGACTCGCCCTGGCACGACCGGCAACGCGAGGGCGCGCGATCATGGGCGATCACGTTGCAATCATCATCGATGCGAGTGCGTCGATGTCCGCGGAAAACGTTTTGAATGACAAGCCGGCCACGCGCATCGAGATCGCGCGGCACGTGGCGAAAAACATCTTGTCTGCGATGTCGCCAGGCAGCGACGCCATGCTGCTCGAAGCCGGCCGGGAAGCACGTGTCGTCACGCCGCTCGATCGCGATGTCGTACGCCTCAAAGCCGCGCTCGATTCCGTGCGTGCTCATGACGTCGAAGGAGACCTTGGCGCTGCCGTTGCACTCGCGGTGGATCGCCTGAAGCAGCTTGGTGGATCGCGGCGCATCGTGATCGTGACGGATGGAAATCTCGCAACGCCCAAAGCTCTGGATGGAGTGTTGCTGCCGGTCGAAGTGATCACCGTGGGCGGGCCCATCGACAACGCTGGCATCGTGCGCGTCGACGTGCGGTCGGGCATCGAGCCGACGTTGAAGCGCGAGCAAGTGCAAGCGTTTCTCGTCGTGGCCAACTTCGGTTCGTCCCCGCGCGAACTCTACGTGACCATGCGCGAAGACAACGCTTCGGACGTGCTCGCATCCCGCAAGATACTGGTTGGTCCGGGCGAACGCCAACCTGTTTTGCTGGATTTTTTGCCTGCTCCTGGAGACTACCGGCGCGGGCTCATTTTCGACATTGCGCCGCACGACAAGATGGCCGTCGACGATACGGCGTACGCACGAGTTCCTGCCGGTGACAAACTCCCCGTCGTGTATGCAGCTCCCGATCCCGAAAAAGCATCGCCATGGATCGAGCGAGCGATCGTGAGTGATCCAGCGACGACACTGAAGAAGGTCGCGCTTGGGGAGTTGGCGAATCCGGGTGTCGTCGAGATGGACGCGTTTGTCGTTGTTGAAAGCGCGTGTCCTTCTGCGGTTTCTGGTGGTGACTTGCTCGTTCTCGCGCCCCCGCCTGGGCCGTGCTTTGGAACGCTCGTGGGGCGAACGCTCGAACATCCGGCGATCACATCATGGGAGAGTGGCGATCCGCGCATGCGTTTCTTGTCGCTCGATGGCGTGAGCATTGCTCGGGCCACGGCGCTTGCTCCGGAGGGACCGACGCAGGAGCTCATTCGCACGCGAGAGGGAACCGTTGCCACCGACATTTCCACGCCGACGCGCACGGCAACGCTCGTTGGATTCGACGTGGGGGACAGCGATTGGCCGCTCAAGGCAAGTTTCGTTTTGTTCATGCGCAACCTGCTCGAACAAGCACGGATTCATCGTGCGTTTGGAGTGACCGGACCTGCGCGTGCGGGAGAACCGCTGCGCGTTCGATTGCCGGCGTCGGCAAAGGACGTCGAAGTCGTGGGTCCGACTGGGGACAAACTCGAGGCATCCATTCGAGCGGGGCTCGCGGTCGTACCGGAAACGTCGAAGGTGGGTTTGTACAAGTTTGCTTGGACGGATCCCGAAGCGGGATCGATGGTTGTCCCGGCGAACCTGACGAGTGCTGCGGAAAGCAATGTGACGACCACGATCACGACCGCGGATGCTGCGAAAAGCGGGAGCGTCGAGGTTCGAGCGGCAGGGAACGAGCCGGACGCGCACAACGAATGGACGTGGGTTCTTGCCCTGTGCGCGCTAGGGTTTGTCCTAGCTGACGTTTGGTACGTGACGCGCAGACCCAGACAAGCGAACATCGATGCAGCCGTGCCGCGCAAGCCTCCCGCACCTGAAAGGAGGGCTGCCTGATTCCGACAGAAGTTCGTCCCTACGTACCGTTTGTCGCAGTCGCTCTTGGCGTGATTGCCGTCGCCGTGCTGTACCGCTGGGTGATTCTGACGGCTGGTCTTCGGCGTCGTCCCGTTCTGCTCGCTGCGATGATCTTGGGTGCGCTCCCTGCACTCTACATCGGCCTCGTTTGGACGACGCTCGTGCCGGGTGGTTACTTGCGACTTGCGCGGCCGTGGATGACGCTCGTCGGAGTCGCCGCGATGGCGTTCATCGCGCTTCGTCTTGGAACGGCGTTTGTCAATCAGGGTCCATGGCGCACGCGACTCACCGATGCGCTCGCGCAGCTTGCCGCGTTTGTCGCAGCGCTGGCAGCCGCAGGGCCCGAGCTTGGTCGACCGCTCGATCGGCTCACGGTGCTCGTCGCGATCGATCGCAGCCGTTCGATTGATTTGGTTCCGAATGCCGAACAACGCATCAAGCAAGAGCTCACCGTTGCCGAGCTCGGGATGCGGGACGAGGACCGCATTGGGACGATCATCTTCGGTGCAGACGCAGCGACCGAAGATCCTCCGCGTCCCAAGTCCGACTTGCCTGCGCCTCAGCGCGTGTCGGTTGGTCGTGATGGAACCGATCTCGGGGCGGCGATTCGTCGAGGGCTTGCGGAAGTTCCAGCCGACAGTGCGGCTCGCATCGTTCTCTTGTCGGACGGAGTCGCAACGCGTGGCGATACGATGTCCGCTGCTGCTGCCGCCGTTGCAGCGGAAATTCCCGTCGATGTCGTGACGCTCGAACAGCGGACGATTCCCGACATTCGCGTCGTGGCTCTTCGCGCGCCCACGCGAGCAGACGAAGGCGAATCCATCGACTTGCGGCTCGTGACGTCATCACCGAGCGCAGCGGCGATCGAGGTTCGTTTGTCGCGGGATGGCGAGCTGATTGCGAAAGCAGGAGCGAAGATTGCGGCGGGCGAGGACGTGCTTCGCATTCGGGAAAAGGCGCCGGGGCCGGGGTTTCACCGGTACGACGTGGAGATCACGGCGGCAGATCCCGCGCTCGATCAATCGCCGGAGGACAATTCGGGCAGCGCGTTCATGCGTGTGCGCGGACAAGCGTCTGCGCTCGTGATCGACGGTGACAAGGGCAAGACTGCGTTCGTTGCGCGAGCGTTGGAGAATGCGGCGTTTCGCGTGACCGAGGGCAGCACGAGCGCTGTGCCGATGGACTTGGCAGGGCTCGTGGGATTCGACGTGCTCGTCATGGGTGACGTGCGCGCGTCGGATTTGTCACCAGGGCAGATGGAGGCGATTGCGAGCTACGTACGAGATCTCGGTGGTGGGCTGCTGCTCATGGGTGGTGATCGCAGCATGGGTCCAGGTGGCTATTCGCGAACGCCCATCGAAGAGATTTCTCCCGTTTCATTTGATCTCAAACAAGATCGTCGGCGAGGAAGTTTGGCGGAAGTGATCGGCATCGACATTTCGGGGTCGATGGCGGCATCCGCTGGATCTCACACGAAACTGGAGCTTGCGAACGAAGCTTCGGCTCGCAGTGCGGCGCTGCTTGGGCCGGGCGACAGGTTGGGCGTGGAGCACGTGGATACGGTCGTGAAGTGGAGCGTTCCGCTCGGGCCGGTGATCGACAAGGCGGCGATCGACAAGGCCATTCGGTCGGTTGGTCCGGGCGGAGGTGGCATTCTCGTCGACATCACGCTCGACGCCGGTTACGCCGCGTTGGCGAAAGAGACGGTGAACCTGAAGCACATGCTCCTTTTCGCGGACGGATCGGACGCGGAGCAGATGATCGGATGCCGCACGAAGGTTTCCGATGCACTTCGAGGAGGCATCACGACGAGTATCGTGGCGCTGGGCAATGGCGGTGACGTGCCGGAGCTCGAGGTGCTTTCGCGACTGGGTGGTGGAAGGTTTTACCTCATCGAAGATGCGAATCGTTTGCCCGCGGTGTTCACGCAGGAGACGATCCTCGCGGCACGAAGTGCGGTCGTCGAAAAGGAATTTCGAGTTGGTCGTGCAGCTCCGTCGTCGATCGTGGGCGGCGTACCGCTCGACGAGGCTCCGTCGCTGCTCGGGTACGTCGTGACAATCCCCAAGGGCCGTGCGAGCGTCTTACTCACGGGGCCCGACGGCGATCCGGTGCTGTCGGTGTGGTCGGCTGGCGTGGGTCGCGCGGCAGCGTTCACGAGCGACTTGAAGGATCGTTGGGGTGTTCGGTGGACCGAGTGGAGTGGTGCCGCGCGTCTCGTGGCGCAGCTTGGTCGCGACATCACGCGCAAAGGTGAAGACGGACGCGTGCGAGTCGAGGCGGATGCATCGGGCGGCGAGCTGCACGTGCGAGCAACGGTGGTGGGCGACGACGGTCGAGCGCAGTCGTTTCGCCGGCTCATGGTGCGCGTTGCGGGGCCGGATGGTTTCTCCCGCGAAACGGCGCTCGAAGCAACGGGCGCGGGTGCATACGCGGCTTCGATCGGTTTGTCGCGTCCTGGAACGTACATCGCCATCGCGAAGGACGAACAGTCGGGCGACGTGGTTGGGACAGCAGGTGCGGCGCTCACGGCGGGCGAAGAGTTGCGTCCAACGGGAAGTGATCGCGCGCTGCTGGGTCGCATCGCGGACATGACGGGTGGACGGCGGCGCGACACGCTTGCGGGCATCTTCGGAGATCGTGCATCGCGAAGGTTTGCCTACCAAGACATCACGTCGCTGCTCATCGCATGTGCCGGGTTTTCCCTACTTTTTGCTGTGGCTGCGCGAAGGTTTGCCATTCCGGAACCCCTCCTCGACGTTCTACGACGAACGCACGCGGCGCTGAAGCCACGCCCAAAGGAAGCCGACGCCGTCGATCCTCGATCGCCCGATGCGGTCGTCGGTGCACTGCTTCAAGCAAAGGAGCGAGCCGCGCGCGAACGTGCCGTCGACGCACGCCCCGTCACGCCGCCTCCCGTTGCATCAGCGCCCAACGCGGCACCGACCGCTCGCGTTCCTGCACAAGCTCCGCGCATTCCAAGCGGCTCGGCACAACGCCCGCATGCGCCTTCTTCAAAGACGCCGTCGGTGGCAGCTCCGTCAAACCCCACCACACCCGCGCCCCGTCCGCTCACGGCTGCGGAAATCCTTCTCGCTCGTCGAAAAGGACCGCCGCGTTCCTGATCGTTGGTGCTCAAATCACTTCGCGGGACTGACTCGATACGCCTGTGTCCAGGCCCTCTTGCCATCGGGCAACGCGATCCGCGCCCGAACGTAGCGTTCCGTGCCGCGGAGTTGGTACGTCGTTTCTCCGTCGGCTCCGCGTTCTTTTTTTTCGAACACCTTGCCCCCATCGCCGATGAACTCGACCGTCGCACCTTGCTCTTTCGGCCACACGCTGAGTGCATCTGTGGTGACACGAATTCGCGACAAGGCGGCGCCGGATGACGCATAGAGCTGTCGTTTGCGGAGAGCGTCACAGATCGCGTTGCGATCGAGCGTCGAGACAAACACTTCGATCCATCCGAGGCCCGGTTGGGCGGGGTTCGAAACGTTGGGTTTGTCCGCATTGAAGGAATGTGCATCGTCGACGGCGACGCCTCCGATGTCTTCGCCCTGATCGAGGAGCAAGTCCCAGGTGGTTTCGTGGGACGGATGATTGGCGTCTCCGTCCGTGTTCACATGCGGATGACTGCTGTAAATCTCGAGCAGCTCGGCGCCCTTGGCATCGCGGATGTCGTTGGCCGTGAGCGCCCAATCGAAGTTTGGGTGATTGATCAGCGCTACGCCGCCTTGGGCATGGACGTGCTCGATGGCGTGCACGAGCGCGGCGCGGATGGACGGTTGTTTGCCGCCGCCGATGGTTTTCTTTGTGCACAAACCATTGACGTGAACGCGTTTGCCCATGACGCTCATCGTCAGCTCTTCGCCGGAGATGATGGCAAACGTCTTTTTTTCGAGCGCTTTGAACGTTTGCGGACTGGTGCGCGAGTTGTGATCCGTCAGTGCGACGAACGCGAAGCCGTGGTTGCGATACCAAACGTAGACGTCGCGAGGAGGGCGATCGCCATCGCTCCATGAGCTGTGCGTGTGAATGTTGCCACGCAGGAACGTCGACACGTCGAGCGTCGTCTCGAAGGTGCGTCGCACCGTTACCGGGGGCAGCGGAAGTGCCGCGGTCGTCGTGCGCGTTTCTGGCGGAGGTGGCGGAGGTTGTCGTCGACCAACGATCACGGCTGCGACGATGACGAGTACAATTGCGCCGATCGCGGTGCCAACGGCGCCTCGCACTCCGATCGATCGCAAGAGAACTCGCTCGTCGTTCAGAAATCCTCACTGGTGCTTGCGTTCAGTCGTCGAGAATGAGCCGCGCTTTGATGGCGACTTTGATGCCACCCGGAGGCCACGCCAAAAACGATGGGTTGGTGCTTCCCGACCACTCGATGTGCACCTTGGACCCGTCCTCGACAACCTCGAAAAACGGGCGAACGTCCCCTTTGTGAAGCAGGTCGAGGACCACGTTCGGTTCGCCCTTGGGAAAACCGTCTTGCGCAACGATGGGAGTGCGCCCCGTGCCGGTAACCGCTTCCCCGTAAACGGACGACAAAAACGTGAGGTCCTCGGCGGGAGCAGCCGCATCGAGCCGCACGAAACCAAGGCGAGCGCTCCCGTACGAGTTCACGTCGCTTTCCAACTTGATCTCGTTCCACCAGAAAAACGTGCCATCGACTTTGGGCGATACGGTGAAGTCGGCGTCGACGTCGTATTCGCTCACGACCGACGAGCACCCGAACGATCCCGCGGTGAGCGAGAGCGCCAAGAGCAGTGTGGCGCGTCGCGACGCACGGCCGCGGCACGCGTTGGAATCGATAAGGCCATCCATCTTCCGAGGGTAGCACGCGCTGCGGCGCGATCTTGGCTCACGACGGGACCCAAGCCGGCACTGGCACGAGCATCCAAGGCACGTCGACGCGGCAAGGCGGGGCTGGCTCTGTCGCGGCTCGGCTTTGCACAGCAAGGAGTCGTCCGCCGATGGCCACGATGCAGCAAGGCTCCCTCTTTTTCTCGTTGAAGCATCCGTCGAGCAGCGAAAAAAAGTACAGTCAGAACGAAGAAACCGAACGCGCTCTCGGAGAAGCCAGGCGCTCTTGCATCGATGCGGCGTTGGCGCGGACGCGCGCCGACGCCGAACGCAAAGCGCGCGTAGATGCCGAGCGCCGTGCTGAACGGCTGCAGGCGGAAAGCGCGTATGTCGTGGCCATCGAGCGCGTGCGGGCCGAGGCGGAAATGGCGGCTCGCATCGAAGCCTCGCGCATCGCACTCGACCACGAACGAGCGCTTGCTTCCATCAACGCGGACGTGCAGAAAAAACGGCTTGCGCAGGCCGTTCGTGTCGGGATCATCGGCCCCGTGCTGCTGTTTGTCGCGACGATGGGCATTTACTTCGGCAAGGTCAAACCCGACGCCGAAGCCCGACTGCTCAACCAACAAGCCGACATCACCAGATGGAACGAAGAGGTTCGTCAACTTCGCGCACAGGTGGCTGCGCGTGATGCCCGCATTCGGGACGCCGAACGAGTGCTCGCGGGCATCCATGCACGGGCGAAGCGAAGCGACGAAAATCGTGACAGCCGCTGATCATCGCGGGT
>Ga0138256_10002006_pt1 | contig 21896 bp, 10 predicted proteins | sample KNB2016incub_MG_FD_105486 | JGI IMG/M metagenome (GOLD analysis project Ga0138256, IMG submission 105486) | Active sludge microbial communities from wastewater in Klosterneuburg, Austria - KNB2014incub_MG | ecosystem: Engineered > WWTP > Activated sludge > Unclassified | place: Austria... | reverse complement strand
AGCCAGGCGAAACTCAACCGGATTGCGGATCGGCTCAATACGCGTCCGCGCAAAACGCTCGATTATGAAACGCCTGCGGATAGACTAGCGGCGGCCGTTGCATCGACCGCGTGAATCGAACCGGGCTGGTTCTCAAGCCCGAGTGTGCACTGCACACAAGCAAAAAACCTTCTAGTCGGTGAAGTGTGCCGCGATCGGCGGTGAGTCGGGCCGTTGGGCGGTGCGAGGGCGAGGAGCTGGGAGCCGTGACCGACGCCCTCAATCGCTGGCTCGACCCCTGATCCGCCATCGTCCTAAGGGCCGACTGAAGGATATGATTCCCCGGCCGCCACTGATGCACCTTGCCGCCGGTACGCGAATCGGTCCTTACGAAGTCACCGGCCTGCTCGGGGCGGGCGGTATGGGCGAGGTGTATCGCGCCCGCGATGCGCGCCTGAATCGTGATGTCGCCCTCAAGGTGCTGCCCGATGAATTCGCCGCCGATCCCGAACGGCTGCAGCGCTTCACCCGCGAGGCGCAGGCGCTGGCCGCGCTCAATCATCCGAATATCGCGGCGATCTACGGAATAGAAGAGTCCGGGGGCCAGAGTTCTGGGCCCAGGGTGCAGGCGCTGGTCATGGAACTGGTCGAAGGGGAGGACTTGTCGGCGCATATCGGTCGTGGCCCGGTCTCTGTGGCCGATGCGGTGTCGATCGGGCGGCAGATTGCGGATGCGCTTGAAGCCGCCCACGAGCAGGGCATCATCCATCGCGACCTGAAGCCTGCCAACATCAAGGTCCGCCCGGACGGGACAGTGAAAATCCTGGACTTCGGCCTAGCGCGGACGCTGGACCCTGGAGCCGGGACGCGGGACGTGTCGAACTCTCCCACCCTGACCGCCCGCGCGACGCAGATTGGGATGATCATCGGCACCGCTGCCTACATGGCGCCCGAGCAGGCCAAGGGCAAAGCGGTCGATCGTCGCGCCGACATCTGGGCCTTCGGCGTCGTCCTCTACGAAATGCTGTCCGGCCGGCGGGCGTTTGACGGCGAAGATGTGTCCACGACGCTCGCGGCCGTGCTGATGAAGGACCCGGAGTGGAGTGCACTGCCGGCCTCAACACCCGCGGCGCTGCGGCGCCTGGTCTTGCGGTGCCTTGAGCGCGACCCTCGGCTGCGGCTTCGCGATATCGGTGAGGCGCGCGTGCTGCTCAGTGACGCGGCTGCGGTTCGCGATCAACCCGCGAGCGCCGCGGCCACGCCCGGGCAGTCGGCGCGCCCATCAATCGTACCTTGGGCGATCGCCGTACTTGCGGCCGTGGCCGCTGCGGTGTTTGCGATCCTCCCGATGGTGGGCTCCGAACCCGAAGGAGTGCCGGTTCAGTTCAATGTGTCCTTTCCCCCTGGGATCCGTCCGTTGTCAGCCGGGAGCGACTATCACGGCGGCGCGATTTCTCCCGACGGGCACAACGTTGCATTCAGTGGCGCTGACGAGAAGACCGGTCGGGTCGCCATCTACGTCCGGTCCATCGATTCCGTGGAAGCGACGATGGTCAGGGGCACGGACGGGGGGCGATACCCGTTCTGGGCGCCGAACAGCCGGACCATTGCGTTTTATGCGCGGGGCAAGCTGAGTCGCGTGGACATCGATGGCGGATCGCCGATGGTGATTTGCGACGCGCCCAATGGCGGATGGGGCGGTGCGTGGAACCGCGACGACATCATCCTCGCCGGTGTCACCGACCCGGGCCCGCTCGTCAGAGTCTCGGCAAGGGGCGGAGATACCCCTGTGCCGGTGACCAAGGTCCTGCCAGGAGACAACGATCACGACTGGCCGCAGTTCCTTCCCGATGGCCGGCATTTTGTTTACACCGCCTGGGGCAACAGCTTCACCGGTGCCAACAATACCTACATCGGATCGCTTGATTCCCCCGACAGCAAACTGCTGGTCAAGGACCTGTTTCATCCGGCCGCGTATGCCGATCCTGGTTTTATTCTGTTCATCCGGGACGGAACGTTGATGGCGCAGGAGTTCGATCCTCGGTCGCTGGAACTCAAGGGAGTCCCATCGTCCGTCGCGAGCGACGCCAAGGGGCCCATCACCGTCGCCGCGAATGGCGCGCTGAGTTACACGTCAACGCTGATGGACAACACGAGCCGGCTCGAGTGGATTGGCCGCGACGGTACCGGTGGGCGGCCTCTTGCGCCGTCAGGGTTCTATGCCGATCCAGCGATTTCGCCCGATGGGACCAAGGTGGCCTATGGGAAGAAGGAATCCCTCAGCGGCACGTTCGATGTCTACATTCTCGACCTCACGACCGGAGCAGAGCGGCGACTCACGTTTGATCCAGCCGATGACCGATCCCCGGTCTGGTCACCTGACTCGAGGGACATCGTGTTCAGCGCCGGCCGTCAGCCCGTCGGCTTGTATCGAAGACAGGCGAACGGCGCCGGCGCGGAAACGATGATTTCTCCGAGCGGCACCAGGCAGGTCTGGTCGGGACAGTGGAGCAAGGATGGATTTATCCTCTCGTACGGCGACGCCGACGGGTCGTGGGACATCTTCACGCTCTCGCTTCCCGATCTGAAGTCGACGCGCATTCTGGGCTCGCCGACGCTGAACGAATCACGTGGGGCTGTGTCGCCCAATGGGAAATGGCTTGCCTACGACGCAAGAGAAACCGCCAGGTTCGAGGTGTTTCTGACGACGTTTCCGCCTTCGGTGGACAAGTTGCCCGTGACGACCGAAGGCGGAGCCGAGCCGAAATGGAGCCATGATGGTAAAGAGCTGTTCTACGTCAACTCCACGACCGGCGCGCTGATGTCGGTACCGGTGACACTCACTGACCCTCCCACGTTCGGCACCCGCCGGCAGGTCCATCCCGGTCCGCTCGATTGGGGCTGGAACTCCAGCCACAGCTTCGACCTCGATCAGAAAACTGGTCGCGCGCTTGTAGAGGTCGTCGAGGCAAGAGCCGACCTGACCTTGGTGCTCAACTGGCGGGCACTGCTGAAGAGGTGACCATGGACGCGCCGACAAAAAATAAGACATGGAGTGCTGCGGCACTCGGCATCGCGCTGATCGTCGCGGTGGCGATCGCGCGGCCGCTGTCGCAGGCCCCGCCGCGCCCGAACATCATCCTCATTCAGGCTGATGATCTGGGCTACGGCGACCTCAGTTCCTACGGCCAGGCGCAGTTTGCCACGCCGGGCCTGGACCGGCTCGCCCGCGAGGGCATTCGCTTCACGCAGTACTACGCGGGCAGCACCGTGTGTGCACCGTCACGTGCCGTCTTGATGACCGGGCTGCACACCGGCCACACGTGGATTCGTGGCAACGGCGAGTATCCCCTGCGCGCAGAAGACGTCACCGTCGGTATGTCACTTGAGAAGGCCGGCTATCGCACTGCGGTCATCGGCAAATGGGGACTGGGTACGCCAGGCACCACCGGTCAGCCAGACCGCAAGGGCTTCGCGTATTCATTTGGCATTCTCGATCACTCGCACGCCCATCGGCAGTTCACCGACCATCTTTACCGCAACGCCGAGCGTGTGCCGGTGGATGTTGAGAAGGACTACGTCAACGACCTGTTCACGGCCGACGCTGCGTCATTCATCGAGCGGCCCGATGCGCGACCGTTCTTCCTGTATCTCAACTACACCGTTCCCCACGCTGAACTCCGCGTTCCGGAGGATTCCCTGGCGCCCTTCCGAGAGCGGTTCCCGGAGACGCCGTTTGTGAACGCCATTGCGGACGCCAAACCCGTTGTTGGCCAACCCGACCGGCCGTCGCTTGGGTACCGTTCGCAGGCGAGTCCTCGCGCCACCTTTGCCGCAATGATCACGCGCATGGATCGCGACATCGCCAGGCTGACCGACCTTTTGCAGGAGCGAGGCCTCGATCGACAGACCCTGATCATGTTCATCAGCGACAACGGCCCGCATCGTGAGGGTGGTGCGGATCCCGTGTACTTCAAGAGTTCAGGTGGACTGCGTGGTATCAAACGCGACCTCTACGAGGGCGGCATCCGCGTGCCGATGATCGCGCGCTGGACGGGCACCATTCCCGCCGGGCAGGTGAGTGGACATCCCTGGGCGCATTGGGACATCTTCCCGACGCTCGCCGAGTTGTCTGGCGCATCCACGCCATCAGGTGTGGATGGCATGTCGATGGCCAATGCCCTCCGCGGCCGCGAACAGCCCGGTCACCCGTTCATGTACTGGGAGTTCCACGAACGCGGATTTCAGCAGGCGGGTCGCATGGGCTCCTGGAAGGCCGTTCGGATGGCGAAAGACGCGGCACTCGAACTGTACGACCTGTCAACGGACCCGTACGAACAGCAGAACGTCGCGGCAGCCAACCCTGAGGTGATTGCCCGAATGGAAGCGCACTTCCGGACCGCGAGGACCGACTCGGCCCTCTGGCCCGTGAAGTAGCCGCAGGTCGCGCGTCGCCTACCGGCCGTCGCCGTCGAGCAGTCCGCCCAGGGCTCCCAGCACTGAACCCTCTTCCTTGCGGCCGCCTGTCAGACCCGGCACCGCTGCCACGATGCGGTTCGCCAGCCGGCTCAGCGGCAGCGACTGCAGCCAGATCTTGCCGGGGCCCGTCAGCGTGGCGAAGAACAGGCCCTCGCCGCCAAACAGCGCCGTCTTGATCTTGCCGACGTACTGAATGTCGTAGTTCACCGACGGCATCATCGCCACGATGCAGCCGGTGTCGACGCGAAGGATCTCGCCCGGCTCGAGCGTGCGCTCGTGCAACGTGCCCCCGGCATGCACAAACGCCCAGCCGTCGCCCTCGAGCTTCTGCATGATGAAGCCTTCACCGCCGAAGAGCCCGACGCCCAACTTCCGCTGGAAGGCGATGCCGACGCTGACGCCTTTGGCTGCGGCGAGGAACGAGTCCTTCTGCGCGATGAGCACGCCGCCGATTTCAGACAGATGGACGGCAATGATCTTGCCTGGGTAGGGCGCGCCGAAGGCCAGCTTGCGCCGGCGGGTGGTGCGGTTCTGGAACACGGTCATGAACAGCGACTCACCGGTCAGCAGGCGTTTGCCTGCGCCCATCAGTGCGCCCATGATGCCGCTCTTCTGCTGCGCCGACCCGTCACCGAAAATGGTCTCCATCTCGATGCCGTCGTCCATATACATCATGCCGCCGGCTTCGGCCACGGTCGCTTCGTTGGGGTCCAGCTCCACTTCGACGAACTGCATGTCGTCGCCGAAGATCTTGTAGTCAATGTCGTGCATGTTTGCCATGTCTGCCCTTTACGCTCAGTTCTTCCAGATCGCGCCGTAGCCGAGATCCCACAGCTTCTTGTTCAACGCCGGAAGGTCGGTGCCGAGGATGTCTTCGGAGCGGCGCCTGAGCGCCGTCCATTCGGCGTTCATCTTCTCGAGCATGTCGAGTGACGACTGGTTCACCCGGGGCACATCGCTCTCGGTCTGGTTGACCAGGAACAGGTAGTTGGCCGTGAACATGTTCACAAAATTCTCCACGTCGTCGTAGGCCTTGGCTTTGCGCTGCACCATGGCGTCGTCCCACGCCTTCATCTTCTTGAGGAGCGCGTCGGCATCGCGCTTGACGGCCGCGAACTTGTCACCCGCGGGTAGTGCCGCGTGGATGGCCTCGAGCTGTTTCTGTTTCTCGTAGAGACTGTTGACGGCCTTGTGCATCGCGGTCACGTCAGTCTCCATCTGCGACATGATCGCGTGATACTCCCTGTAGCCGGAGGCGGTGGTGGGGTAGAGCGGATTGGGTTGGATCTCCGCTTCGGTGACGGCCGACTGCGTGCCCATCTTGAGGGTGAATCGATACGTGCCGGGAATGGCCTTGTGCCCGTCATAGCTCGCCTCGATGTAGACCCCAGGCACCCCGGGGATGAGGGGATACCGCATGTCCCAGACAAAGCGGTTCAAACCTTTGCCCTTGGGCAGCGTGGCATCAGCGTCGGGGCCGCCGTCCCATTTCTTAAAGTCGGCCTTTTTAGAGGAGAACGTGCGCACGGCCTTTCCCGCCGCATCCACGATCTCAAGTGTGATGTCGTCGGTCTTTGGCACTTCGGGCAGGTGGTAATAGAGCACGATGCCGTTGGCAGGATTCACGCCACGGAACTTGTTGGCTCCGGTGAACTCTTCGTCCGACTCATTGAGTTCGCTCCCGCCATTGGCGAGCAGCGCTGGGGCCGGCTGGAAGATCGAGAAGGCTGCCGTGTCCTTCTTGTACTGTCGAATCAGTGCGAGGTCGTCGAGGACCCAGAACGCACGGCCCGATGTGGCCGCGATCAGGTTCCCCTTGTGCACCCGCAGGTCGGTGATTGGCGTCACCGGCAGGTTCAACTGGAAGGGCGACCACTCCTTGCCGCCGTTCCACGAGACGAAAACGCCGAGTTCCGTGCCCGCGAAGAGCAGGTCACGTCTGACGTCGTCCTCGCGTACGACGCGGGTGAAGGCGTTGCCCGGGATGCCGTTGTCGATCTTCGTCCACGTCGCGCCATAGTCGGTGGTCTTGTAGAGGCCGGGCGCGTGATCGTTGAATTTGTATCGCGTGGTGGCGATGTAAGCCGTCGCTTTGTCGAACGGGGAGACCTCGATCGCATTGATCAGGCACTCGGCCAGGCCCGGCGGGGTGACGTTCTTCCATGTCGTGCCGCCGTCCCTCGTCACCTGCACCAGTCCATCGTCGCTGCCGGTCCAGATGACGCCTTTTTCGTGCGGCGATTCCATGACGTAGGCGAGGGTGCCGTAGTTCTCGGCTCCAACGGCTTCGTTGGTGTACGGGCCGCCGCCTTTGCCCTGCTTCTCTGCGATGTTGCGCGTCAGGTCGGGCGAGACTTCCTTCCAGGTCTTGCCCATATCCGAGGTCTTCAGCAGGAACTGTGCGCCGTGATAGTAGGTGTTCGGCTCGTGTTTGCTCCAGATGATCGGCGCGTTCCAGTTGTAGCGATACTTCATGTCCCTGGCGTCCATGCCAAGGTACTGAATGGGCGCCGCCATGACGTTTGTGCCGGCCGAGGCTTTTGTGTCGAGCACTTCAATCGTGCCCTGGTAGCTGCCGCCGAGCACGAATCTCGGGTTGTCGGGATCAAACGCCAGAAACGCGCTCTCGCCTCCGGCCGACGATGTCCAGCCAGCGGCGGTGATGCCGCCGGCGCCAAACTCCCGACTGGCAATCGACACCGACGAGTTGTCCTGCTGGCCCGCATAGATGCGGTAGGGGAACTGGTTGTCCACGTTGATGCGGTAGAACTGCGCGGTGGGCATGTTGCTTTGCACACCCCAGCTCTTGCCCCGGTCAAACGTGATCGAAGCGCCGCCGTCATTTGAGACGACGAAGTTGTCCGGGTTCTGCGGGTTGATCCACAGGTCGTGGTAGTCGCCATGCGGCGCCGACATCACGGTCCAGGTCTTTCCGCCGTCGTCTGAACGCAACATCGGCGCGCTCAGGACGTAGATGGTGTTTTCGTTTTTCGGATCGATAAAGAGTTCGATGTAGTACCACGCGCGCTGGACCAGGCGCGAGTCGCCCGAGACTTTACTCCAGCTCTTGCCGGCGTTGGTCGACACGTACAGGCCGCGCTCGTCCTTGTTCGAGTCGCTTTCGATCAGTGCGTACACCTTCTCGGGGTTGGACCGGCTGACGGCGATCGCCATCTTGCCCATTTCCTCTGGAAGGCCCTCCTTCATCCGTTCCCAGGTCTCGCCGCTGTCGATGGACTTGTAGAGGCCGCCACCGGGGCCGCCGCTGATGACTTTCCACGGCAGACGGCCGTATTCCCACATCGCCGCATACATGATGCGTGGGTTCGTCGCGTCCATCGAGAGCTCCGAGGAGCCCGTCCGCTCGTCGACGAAGAGCACGTTCTTCCAGGTGGTGCCGCCGTCCGTGGACTTGAACACGCCGCGCTGTTTCGACGAACTGTACAGCGCGCCCTGCGCCGCCACGTACACGATGTCGGGATTCTTCGGGTGCACGATGATGCGGGAAATGTGCTGCGTCTCGGCCAGGCCCATGTGTTTCCACGTCTTGCCCGCGTCGGTGGAGCGGTAGACGCCGTCCCCGTGGTGCGTCATGACGCCGCGCACGGCGTGTTCGCCCATGCCGACGTAGACGACGTTCACATCGCTTTCGGCCACGGCCACCGCACCGACCGATCCGGTCTTGAAGAAGCCATCCGACACGTTGCGCCAGCTGATGCCCATGTCGTCTGTCTTCCACAAGCCGCCGCCCGTCGTGCCCATGTAATAGGTCTTCGGGTCGCCAGGTACGCCGGTGCTGGCCACGGAGCGTCCGCCGCGAAACGGCCCGATGGACCGCCACTTCACCGGTTTGAAGAACGCGTTGAGGTCGTCGGCCGTGGGAGATGCCACCTGGGGAGGGGCCTGCGCTGACACCGTCACGGCCGCGCCACAGAGAACAAGAAGGAGCAGGAGTCGTTGAGTCATAGGTAACCGCCGCTCAGAATTATGAACGAAGACGAGGGGGAGGGGGACAGGTGAAATTGAGGATTGAGGATTGAGGGATTGAGGATCGGGATGGGTCGCAGCGATCGGCTATCCCCCGATCTCACAATTCGCCAATTCCCATCAGCGATCCTCAAGCAGCAATCCGTAAAATCCCGATCCTCAATCGCTCAATCCTCAATCCTGAATTGAACTGACGGGAGTTGGGCCCTCAATTGAATTGACGCGAATTGCCCGTCTGTTGCGGCGGTTGACCTGTGGCATGGCGGCGCCGACAATATCGGCGGGCCATGCTCAACGATCTTCGATACGCGTGGGGGCAGCTTCGACGTACGACGGGATTCACGGTGGTCGCCGTCGTCACGCTCGGGCTTGGGATCGCTGCCAACACCACATTCTTCGGGCTGATCGACGCGGCCGTGTGGCGGCCCATGCGCGCGATCAGTCTCGAGGATACGTATGACGTGCAGGTGGTCCGCCCACCTCGACCCCGTGTACCCGGCCAGAAGGGGTTCTTCGACTGGTCGCAGCGCCCCTTGACGTTGCCGCAACTGGAGTACCTGAAGTCGGTTCCCGAGTTGGGCATCGTCGCGGTCGGTGGCATCAGTGGGCGCAAGGTCACCGCGCAGACCGCCCACGACGCCGGGCGCCTGGCAATGGAGATCACGCGGGGTGACTACGCCGGCGTGACCCGTATGCGGCCGATCCACGGACGGCTCGCTGGCCTCGCGAATGATGGTCCGGGCACCGGGGCGCAGCTCGTGATCAGCGAGCGAATCTGGAGGCTGTGGTTCAGGGCTGACGTTGCGTCCGTTGGCCGCGACACGATCAGGATCAACCAGCAGGCGTTTACCGTGGCCGGCGTGGTGCCGGCTGCCCAGTCTCATCAGGGCACAGACATCTGGATGGCCGCAGAGACCTGGACGGGCGCTGACCCAACTATGGCAGATGGATTCGCCTCTTCGCTGGTACGGTTCCGCCCGGGCGCCGATCCCGAACGCCTGCGTCAGATGATTGACCAGTCGCTGGCGGCGGGCCCAGCGCCACCGCTGTCTGAATTCAGGACGCGCCTGGGTACTTTCGCTCCGGCGCTGGCGCAGGCGTCGACGGTGCGAATGACCTGGCTTGTGATGGCGCTCTCGATACTGGTGTTGTTCGCCGCATGCGCGAACCTGGCGAACATGCTCTATGCGCGTGCGGCGGCGCGGACCGGAGAGATTGCCGTTCGGCTGGCGCTCGGCGCCAGCCCGGCCAGGGTGTTCAGGCTCTTTGTGTTCGAGGCCGCCATCATCGCCGGCCTCGCGGCACTTGCCGGCGCGACGCTGGCCTGGCTGGGGCTGCGATATGTGAACAACGCCCTGCCAGGCGCGACGCTGGATCGCTATACCGGGATGCCTCTCGACATTTCACCCGACTGGCGCATGTTCGTGTATGCCGTTGCCGCGGGTGGCTTCGCGGCGCTCGTGGTGGGTGGGCTGACGGCGTGGCGGGGCAGCCGCACATCGCCCCTCCGCTTGTGTGGTTCGTCTGGCACCGCTCAAAGCACGAGTAGCGGCGGCACATGGACGCGCACAGCACTGGTCGCGGTGCAGGTCGGCGCAGCCGTCGTCTTGCTGCTTGGGACCGGGTTGTATTTGATTCGTGCGCTGTCGGAAGACGCGGCGTCCCATACGTTCGAGACCAGCAGACTTGCGACGGCGCAGATCGTGTTCGATGGGGATCGGTTCAATGCGACCCAGGTGCCGGATATGTTGCAGCGCGTGGTGACAGCCGTCGAGCAGCTCGAGGGAATCGACGCCGGCGCAATTGCCGATGGCATGTTCGGAGCGATGTATGCGCGGGCCAACGGCATGCTGAGTCTCACGGCCGAGGACGAGCGGGAACCGGGCACGCTGAGCCGTCGCCGGCTGTTGACGGGGTTGCAAGCCGCTGTATCTCCTGGTTTTTTGGACGTGCTTGGCCTCAAAGTGCTGAGTGGGCGCAATCTTCGCCCCACTGATCTTGATGGCGCACCCGAAGTCGTGTTGATCAGCGAAACCGCCGCCCGGACACTGTGGCCGGAGATGGACCCGCTTGGCAGGCGCGTTCGCCTTGCGGGCGATCGCCGGTGGTTCACCGTGGTTGGCACATTCGAAGATCCGATGCGTCAGGGGCAGGCGGCCTCGTCGACGTGCAGTCCGTGTGTGGCCCTCACGTCATGGGCGCAAATGAAGGGGCACCGGGAATGGCTCGTCGTCTTGCGAGCGGAACGGCCTGGCGTCGCGGTGCAGCAGTTGAGGCCGGCCGTGGATGCCATCAATCCGGACGTTCCCGTCTTCAACGCGACCGTGGCGGACCGTTCGATCTTCAGCGCAACCAATGCGGCGATTGCGCTCAGCGGCCTGGTCGGAGTGCTCGGACTGGTGTCGCTCGCCATCGCGGCACTCGGCGTCTACGGCGTCATGTCGTATTCGGTGAGCCGCCGCACAAAGGAGTTCGGCATTCGCCTCGCCCTTGGCGCCACGCCGTCTCGCATCGTGCGTGCGGTGGTAGACGACGCGGTGCATCTGGTGCTGGTCGGTCTGCTGCCGGGCGTGTTGCTGGCGAGCTGGGCCACACGTGCGTTCGAGGCGCGAATCGTGAATCTCATGCCGAATGACATCCCGACATGGTTCGCGGTGCCGACGCTCATCTTGATGATCGGCATCTTCGCCGCCTGGATCCCGGCGCGCCGCGCGTCGCGCGTCGACCCGAACGTCGCGCTCCGAGAGCTGTAGGCGGGCGGACGCCTCGGGCGCCCTCGGCGCCCGTCTCGCCCGCTTCAATTGAGGGTTGAGGATTGAGCGATTGAGGATCGGGATGGCACGGATGGCTGATTGCTGATGGTCGATCGGCAATTGTGGGATTGAGGGATCGCGGGATCTCTGGATTTCGAGATGGCGCGATCGAGCCATCGCACGATCGCAGCGATCAGCGATCCCGCGATCCCCCCATCCGCCAATTCCCATCAGCGATCCTCAATCAGCAATCCGTAAAATCCCGATCCTCAATCACTCAATCCTCAACCCTCAATTGCATGCCGGCTCCCGGTGTCATCGGCGCTGGATCGCGAACTTCTGCACCCGCCGCCCCGTGGACGCCTCGCCCACGTAAAGGTTGCCTTGCGAGTCCACGCTCATGCCGTGTGGGCGCAGCATCTGTCCCACTTGCCGGCCGCCGTGGCCGAATTCGCCGACGACCTCGAGCGTGGAACGCCGAAGGACCCACACTTTGTGATTCGTGCCGTCGGCCATGTAGAGCCACTGCTGTTGGGCATCCGGTGAGAGCACGATCACAAAGGCCGACCCAGACGAGAGCGTGGCAGGGGCGATCACTTTCTCGGCCAGGAACTTGCCCGACTGATCGAACACCTGGATGCGGTTGCCGCGACGGTCGGCCACATAGATCCGGCCGTCGTTTGAGCCCGTCAGACCGTGCACCGTCGAGAACTGTGTCGGCAGGGCGCCGCTCATCATGGATTTCGGGTCGAACTTCGCGGTGTCGTCGGGAGGCTTGCCGTAGGCGCCCCAGTGGCGGAGATACTTGCCCGTGGCGCCGTCCACCACAATCACGCGCCGGTTCCGGTACCCGTCGGCGATAAACGCCTCGTTGGTTTTCGGGTCCACCCAGATGCCGGCCGGACCGCCCATCAGGGTCGTGTCGGCGCTTCCGGCATTTTTGTCGTACTGGCCGATGGTGAGCAGGAGTTTGCCGTCGCGCGTGAACTTCATCACACGGTGGTGCTGATAACTGCCAATCCAGACATGGTCGTTGTGATCCACGAAGATGCCGTGCGGGTTGCGCGGCCAGTTTGACGTGTCGTCCATCGGACCCGTGCCCCAGCCCTGGACGATCTTCCCAGTCGCATCGAACTCCAGCACTGTGGGTGCCGCTTGGCAGCACGTGGCGATGGGCGGCGTCTGCGTCATGGACGTCTCTTCCTCGGTCAGCGTTTCGGGAAGGTGCGTCACCCAGACATGATTCTTCGCGTCCACGAACACGCCAGTGACGGCGCCAAGGATCCAGTTGTTGGGCATCTCGAGCGGCCAGCTCGGATCCACTTTGAAGACCGGCGCCCCGGCCACCGGCTTGGCCTGGCCCGCAAGGGGAGGCCCCGTCAGGACGACGGCGAACGTGGCGGCACAGGCGACCAGCGCGAGCGAACGTGCAAGGGGGTGGTTCAGCATGCGCACACGATACTCATTCACCCGCCCGGCCGCAATCGGTCAGCCGACCTTGCCAGGCCAGCCTGGAGGCGTATTATCTCGCCCATGACGCTCTTCAATCGCTTCCAGAGTCTTGACGCCCCATTCGCCTTCGTCGGCATGCTGGCGGTGGGGTATCTGTCGCTGTCGGGCCAGTACGTGATCATCGGCCGCGATACGCTCGCCACTCTAGCCTCGTCGTGCGATCCCGGCGATCGGCCGGAATGGAATGGCAAGGCGTGGGAGTGCGAGCCCCGCGGCCTGGCGCCGCTCAAGCGGTCTGGCCCGGGCACCGTGTTTGAAGCCGGGTCAGAGGCCGAGCCGTCCACAGCCAAGTACGCCATGACGGTGGTCGATCATCCGTTCGAATCGCCGTTCCCCTACATCGACAAGACCATGCAGCTTGGCTACAACTCCAAAGACGGCCTCCGGAACAGCTCGACGGAGGCTGCGGTGTATCTGCAGTTCGAAAGCAAATACCAGCTCAACAATTCTCCCGACCCCGGCCAGAAGGTCTATGAGACGCACCTGACAGGCGTAGACACGAAGGGCGTGGAGCATCGCCACTACTCCAACGCATCCGCCTGGGATGGGTCGTTCGGCATCACCTCGATTGCCGCGACGACGCTGAATTTCATGAACTGGAATGACGTGCTGCTCGCACAACTGCTCGACAGGGAGTTCGCCGCGAATGTGCCCCTGGTGAATGCGACCGACGCGAACGTGAAGTTCCAGGTGACCAACGCAGACCGGTCGGCCACGAATTTCCGGATCGCAGACTCGGGCAACTCCATGCGGCACGCGTTGACGATCGATGCGGGCACCAGGGACGCGCTGAACATCACCAACACGGATGGCAACTCAACCCACCTGACGATAAGGTCGGGCGCAAGCAACGCCAACTTCGCGCAGCTGGTGCAGGACGCGACAGCCACCGGCGACTTCGCCATCGTCACCGGCGTGCCGGCGGCCGCCATCAAGATGCTCACCGGCACGGCCGGGTTCAAGGTGCAGACCCCGACGTTCGGCGCGGCGCTGGAAGTGACAGACGATGGCGTCACGCGGGCCCGGGGGGGCCTTGAGGTGACCGGGGCGGTCTATAGCGGATCCACCAGCGGGCCGTCGTGGACGTCGGGCGCCGGGAGTCCCGAGGGCGTGTTGGCCGCACCGGTTGGCAGCATGTATTCGCGCACGGACGGCGGTCCTGGTACCACGTTGTACGTCAAAGAGCAGGGCACGGGGAACACGGGCTGGGTGGCCAAGTAGAAACTTGTCAGCGCGTTACAGAATCGACGCTTGCCTCGGGTTGCCCGCGACATTAGAATGGCCGCCACCCTTTCCCGCAATCCGTAGGAGTCAGTCATGCGTGTACACAGGTTAGTTCTCAGCTTGGCGCTGGTGGCGGCAGCTCTGTTTACGAGCTCCAGCCTGCGGTCGGCCGCGTTTACAGGCACTATTGCCGGCACGGTGACGGAGGATAGCGGGTCAACGCCGCTGGTGGGGATCACTGTCACGGCGTACAACTCAAGCGGGAGCTGGATGGGCTCCGATACGACGATCGCCGGTGGTGTTTATGACATTCCCGGCCTGGCGCCGGGCACCTACTACGTCCGGACGTCCAACAGCGCCGGGTATGTGGACGAGGCGTGGGACGACCAGGAATGTGTGGCTTGCAACGTCCAGACGACCGGCGCGCCGGTCGTGGTTGTTGACAGCGCGACCACGACCATCGACTTTGAGCTGGCGCTGGGCGGCACCATCTCCGGAACGGTGCTCGGCGCGGGAAACCCACTTGAGCAGAACGTCCCCGTGGGCACCAGCGTGTTTGTGACCATCGCCGATGCGGGGAACCAGTTCGTCGTCGGCGTCTCCACCATTGCCGGCGGCCTGTTCACCACCCCGGCGCTGCCGGCGGGCACGTACTTCGCCAGAGTGTCGACCAACCTTGGCTATATCAATGAAATCTGGAACAACGTCCAGTGCCAGTTCAGCTGCCAGCTGACCAGCGCCGCCCCCATCGTCGTGACCGCGGGCGGCACCGCGTCGGGCATCAATTTTGACCTTGAGCAGGGCGCCCGGTTTTCGGGGTCCGTCGAGAACGGTGGGTCGACCGCACTGGCCGGTGTCCAAATCGACGTCCGGAATATCGCCAACCAGTCGGTGGCCTCAGCCACCACGGCCGCAGACGGCACCTTTACGACAAGCCCCGGCGTCCCGGCCGGCGACTACTTCCTGAAGACGTCGAACGCGCCGTCGTACATCAACGAAACCAACGACGGCCAGCCGTGTATCGGCTTCTGCGACCTTGAGGGCCGGACTCCGGTCACAGCGGCTGCAGGCTCCCTGACCACCGGCGTCGATTTTGTGCTCGACCCTGGCGGCAGCATCTCCGGCACCGTCCTCAACGCACTGTCAGCCCCGTTGCAGAACGTGACCGTCAACGTGGTGTCGATTACCGGTTCCACGATTACCTCTGGTTTCACGAATGCGGCAGGGCAGTTTACGTCGCGCGACGGGTTACTGCCCGGCACCTACTACCTGACAACCACCAACGGCCTTGGCTACATCAACCAGGTCTACCCGGCCATTCCGTGCCTGCCGAGCTGCACGGTGTCGTCGGGCACGCCCGTCAATATCGTGGGGACCGGCAGCGTGACCGGAATCAACTTCTCGATGGTGGCAGGTGGGCGTATCACCGGCCATGTCACCGGCGCCGGCGGCGTTGACCTGTCGGGCGTCACGGTATCTGTCATCAATGCGGCAGGCACCACGTTCTCAACCGGTTTCACGGACGCCAACGGCAACTACACCACCGGCACCGGGTTGCCGAACGGTTCGTACTACCTCCGCACAGGCAACTCGCGGGGTCTGATCAACGAGGTGTACCCGGACGTCCTCTGCCAGGGCACGCTGTGTCCGTCACCGGTGGGCGTTGGCGTTCTGGTTGCGGTCACCGGAGGGGTGCTGCCGTTCGTCCCGGTCACCGTCGACATGGACCTCTCCGCAGGCGGCCGTATTTCCGGAACCGTTGCGGATGCGGGCTCATCGGCGGCAGTTGTCGGTGCTAACGTGCAGGTCTATTCGCTCACGGGGCAGTCACTCGGGTCGGCCACAACAGACGGCCTCGGTAACTACATCAGCAGCGCTGGCCTGACCACGGGGCAGTTCTACGTAAGAACCAGCAACGCACTTGGTTATATCGACGAACTCTATGACAACGTGGTGTGCGGCTTCTCGTGCCAGCTCAGCCTCGGCACCGATGTCGGCGTCACCACCGGCGCCGTGACGTCAGGCGTCGACTTCGGCCTCTCCCTGGGCGGCACCATCACTGGCACGGTCACGACCGGCGGCGGGGCCACGCCGCTCGGCAACCTGAACGTGCAGATTGTGAACGCGGCGACCAATGCGATCACGAGTGATACGACCGACGCCTCGGGCAACTTCAGCGTGAAAGGCCTGCCCGACGGTACGTACTACGCTCGCACAAGTAATGTGCAGGGCTACATCAATGAGGTCTACAACAACCTCCAATGTCCGCTCAACTGCACCAATATTTTTGGCGCACCGCTCGTGATCGCGGGTGCCAACACCGTGGCGGGCGTGACCTTCGACCTTGAGGTCGGTGCGCGTATCGCTGGCGTGATTACTGATGACGTAAGCGGGCTGCCGATTCCCGGCGTGTCAGTCTCGATCGTTGAACTCTCGGGCTTGACGGTCGCGAACGGGACCACCAACTCGTTGGGCGAGTACATCAGCGGCGTCGGCCTGCCGACAGGCAGCTACTACGTCCGGACGAACAACAGCCTTGGCTATATCAACGAGCTGTACAACAACATCAGCTGCGCCACCGGGTGTTCCCTGGCAACAGGCGCGACGGTGCTCGCAACCGCTGGGAGTACCACGACAGGCGTCAACTTCGGCCTGTCGGCGGGTGGCAGAGCATCGGGCCAGGTGATCGATGCCGGCACGGGTAACCCGCTTCAGGGCATCTTCGTGCAGATCTACGACGCCTCCGGCCGATCGGTCGGTGGCTCAAGCACTGATGCCTCGGGCAACTTTGTGACCGGCTCCGGCCTCTCCACCGGCACCTACTACGCGCGCACGACCAACAGTCAGGGGTACCTCGACGAGCTCTTCAACAACAAACCGTGCGTGGGTAGTTGTTCCGTGCTCGCGGGGGATGGCTTCGTGGTCACCGTGGGCGCGACCACGCCGAACATCAACTTCAGCCTGACGCAAGGTGGACGGATTTCAGGCACGATCACCGACGCCACGACGAGCGCGCCCCTCACCAGCGTCAGCGTCAGTGTGTATGACAGCACCGGCAGGTTCGTGGCGAGCGGTGGCACGAACTCGTTCGGCGTCTACACCACCAGCCAGGGCCTGGCGACAGGCACCTACTACCTCCGCACGAACAACGGATTGGGTTATATCAACGAGCTGTTCGGCGGCACCGCGTGCGTGGGCAACTGCGTGGTCACGGCCGGCACGGCGATCTCGGTGACCAGCCCTGCGACCACAAGCGGTGTGAACTTCCAATTGTCGGCCGGTGGCCGCATCAGCGGCACCGTCACCGAGTTCGGCGGTGGAGTGCTCTCCGGTGTCTCAGTGACCATCTACAACTCCGCCGGTGTGGCAGTCAGCGGCAGCAGCACCAATGCGCTCGGCATTTACCGGACCACCGCTGGCCTGCCTGACGGGACGTATACCGCACGCACGTTTAATGGCCAGGGGCTCATCAACCAGCTCTACAGTGGCACGACCTGCCTTGGCCAGTGCGATGTGACACTGGGCGCCGGAATCACCATCGCCGGCCTTGCGGAAGTGTCGGGGGTCGACTTCGCTCTGACGCGGGGCGCCCGGGTTTCAGGCACCATCACGAACGGGGGCAATCCCGTTCCTGGGGCGTTGGGCTCGGTCTACAACAGCGCCAACGTGCGGGTGGCCACTGGCCAGGCCGACGGCAGCGGCAATTTCGTCACCAGTGAGGGACTGCCGCCTGACACCTACTTCGCGAGGTCCGACAACAGCGTGGGCCTGGTCAATCAGGTGTACTCCGGTATCGACTGCTTCGTGGTGTGCGACCCGACCACCGGTACAGGGATCGCTCTCTCCGGAACCGGCATCACGGGCGGCATCAACTTCGCGCTGACACCAGACGCCGACGGCGACGCAGACGGTATCGTCAACACCATCGACCCGCTGCCCGCCGCGTTCTCGAACGACTTCAACGACCTGCTCCAGGGCGGCACCAGCGACGGAACGATCTCGAACCGCGACACGTGGACCATCAAGGTGGGCGACGTTAGCCCGAGCGGTATCCAGATTGACCTGTCCGGGGTGGGCGGCGCCGCAGCCACCTTCGACGTCTGCGCCCTCAACGGGACACAGCGCATCCTGCTGGATGTTGCCGGTGAAAGCGCCGTCTACGCGTGCGACGCGACGACGGGCAGCACGTCGGTGCGCGCGCTCAATGCGCTTCCGATTGTCGAACTGCGCGACCCGGCTACCGGGCCTGGCATCATCATCCAACTGGGCACCGGACAAGGCGCAACGACGGGCAGCCCCGTGACGGCGCTCTCCAGCAACACGGACGCCATCACCGTCATCATCGTTGATGGCACCGGCTCGCCGATCGGGTCGTTCGAGCTCGACGCCGGCGAATCCGCGCTTGTGGTGGTCAATCCCGACGGCAGTGCTGATGCCGAAGTGATCGAGGGCGTCGTCGAAATCACCGTGCGTGGTGAATCGGTGGTCCTTGAACCTGGTGAGACGTACGACTTCCCGCCGCCGGTGGGACCGGGCTACACGTTCACCGGCTTCTTCTCGCCGCTGTCGAATCCGCCGGCCGTCAATATCGAGAACGCGGGCCACGTCATCCCTGTGCTCTTCAGCCTCGGCGGTCCGCAGGGGCTGGACGTGCTGGCGCCTGGATTCCCGAAGGCGCAGCCGATGTCGTGCACGGATTGGACACCGCTCGGGCCGGCCGTGTCGACGAATGCGTTCCTGGGTGTGGGCCTGACCTATCTGGCGGGACCCGACCGCTACGCGTACCTCTGGAAGACAGACTCGGCGTGGACGGGCACCTGCCGGCAGCTGCAGGTCATGCTCGACGACGGCTCGACGCACGTGGCGAACATCAAGTTCAAGGGCTTCACCTTCACGGGCTTCTTCTCGCCGGTGAAGAATCCGCCATTCCTGAACAACGAGAACGCAGGGTCCTTCGTCCAACTGCACTTCTCGCTGGGCGGCTTCGAGGGCTTTGATGTCTTCGCGGGTGGGTCACCGACGTCTCAGCAGATCAACTGCTCGACCAAGGCGCCCATCGGTGTACCTCAGGCCATCGGGTCACCAAGCGGCCTGCTGTACAACCCGTTCAACGGGCGCTACACCTACGTCTGGAAGACCCAAAATTCCTGGAAGAACACCTGTCGTGAATTCCAGGCTACGTTCGACGACGGCACCACCAAGACCGCTTGGTTCAAGTTCAAGTAGTCCGGAAGTGAGTCAACGACCCCGGTCGGGGCGGCACGCGCCGCCCCTTCCGGGGTCTTCGTTTGTACGGCCTACTCGCCCTGGCCCTTGAACTGATCCCGCTCGTCCGCAAACAACAGGTTAAAACTGGTGAGCGAGCCGTAGCAGCCGGTGATGTACGCCTGCAGCTTCACCTTCCCATCGTCGGGCAGGTCCGACGCATTGATGTGTTGTTCGAGCGTCCTGAGACGATTGCGAAGCATCACGACCTTGTGAAAGAACGTTTCGATCGGCCAGGTCTTTTCCTGAAGGGAGGCATCGGCCGGCCGAAGCACCATGGTGCCGCCGCGCCACTTGGCCGCCGGCGTGACGGTGGTGGCCCCGTTCTCCTCGCGAATCACACGACGAAGCAGCAGCTCCAGATCTTCGGGATGGTCGACGGGTGTCATCGGGAGGGTCCTTTCACGTTCACTGACGATGGGAAATGGGGCCGCGGCCGCGGCCGCGGTCGCGGTCCGTGGCGCGCCTGAGTGAGAGGGCGCTCGCGACGCCATCGCGCCGGTGTCGGCATCCACTCGCGGACCACCGCGGAAGTTGTGTTCGCTGTCGCAATAACCGCAGCGCACGCGCAACGGCACACACTGTCCGTCGGTGGCGACGATGGTGTGCATGCGGTCGGTCTTGCAGGCGCGGCAGAAGTCTTCGATGTCCTGACCAGCTCTGGGCACAATGATCAGATTGTAGAGGTATATTCACGTCCGATGACACGCCGTGCCTCGCTCCTGGCCGCAGCCCTGTATGTGGTGCTCGCCGTAGGGATGACGTGGCCGCTGGTCACCGTCATCGATCATGAGATCGCCTGGGACATGGGGGATCCGGTGCTCAATGCCTGGATCATTCAGTGGACCGGCGGCCAGGTGCTGGCGTTTCTGAGCGGTGATCTCGGTGCACTCGGCCGCTATTGGCACGGCAACATCTTCTACCCGGAACCACTAACGATCGCCTACTCCGAGCACCTGACGCCGCAGATGCTGCAGGCGCTGCCCATCCTCGCAGCCACCGACAACGTGATTCTTGGGTACAACCTGGTGTTCCTGGCCACGTTTGTCCTGTCAGGGCTCGGCATGTTTCTGTTGGTGCGCGATCTCACCGGCCGGCCTGTCGCCGCGCTCATCGCAGGAATCGCGTTTGCATTCGCGCCGTACCGAATCTCACAGCTTTCCCACGTGCAGGTGTTGTCGGCCCAGTGGATGCCGTTTGTGCTCTACGGATTCCGCCGGTTTCTTGAGACAGGCCGACGGCGGTCGCTGGTTGGAGGATCAGCGGCCCTCGTCGCGCAGAACCTGTCGTGCGGCTACTACTTGTTGTTTTTCTCCCCGTTCGCGGCGGCGTATGTGGTGTACGAACTTGCGGCCAGACGGCGTCTTCGAGACTGGGCGACCTGGCGCGCGTTTTCAATCGCCGCAGTTGTTGTCGGAGCCATGACGCTTCCGTTCCTGCTGCCGTACCTCAGCGTCAGGGACAGCGGCGTCGGCGTCAGGTCGCTCGGCGAGATCTCGATGTTTTCCGCCGACGTGCACGCGTTCGCGACGGCGCCCGGCTGGTCGTGGCTCTGGGGTGAACGATTGGACACTTTTCTGCGGCCCGAAGGGGAGGCGTTCCCCGGATTGTCAGTGCTCGGCCTGGCTGCCGTCGGCATACTGGCGGGACTCGCCGGCCGGTGGCCGTCGATCCGCCAGGCTCTCGTGAGGGCATCCGCCGGTCGACAGGTGGCAATCGGCGCGCTCCTGGTGTTGACGGCCGTCCATATCTTCGCCACGGTCATCGTCCTGACGACCGCGGGATTCCCGGTGCTGATCCAAGGCGTCTGGGCTGAGTCTCGGGAAGCGGGCGGCGTGTTGCTACGCACGGTCCTGTTGGCGGCGGCGCTTGTGACCGTGGTCATGCATCCGTTCCGGCGGCGCGAAGGCATCGAGGCTTCTCCCTGGTTGTTTTACGCAGTGGCGGCTGTTGCAGCCGCGGTGCTGGCCCTGGGACCCAACATCGCTGTCGCAGGATTGGTGGTCTCACCGGGACCGTACGCCTTGCTCATGCAATACGTCCCGGGCTTCGACGGCTTGCGGGTGCCGGCACGCTACGTGATGCTCGTTGCGTTGTTTCTGGCGGTATTGGCCGGCCTGGGCGCATCGGCGCTCATCGCCCGCGCGCGGAGGTTCGGCACCGCGTGTGTCATCGCCGCCGGTGTGTTCATGATGGTGGAGGGATGGGCCGGACCCTTCCAGACGGATGTTCCCATCGACGCGTACGACATGAACCTGACACCCCGGCCTCTGCCGGTTGGGCGGCGTATCCCGCCTGTCTATCGCATCATTCGCGATTCGTCCGAGCCCGTGGTACTGATCGAGTTTCCGTTCGGAGTCCCTGCGTGGGACCTGTTTGCCGCGTTTAATGCCGGGTATCACCGGAAGCCTCTGGTCAACGGGTATTCCGGATTTTTCCCGGAGAGCCAGCATCGGCTCATCGGTGCGTTGAATGCGAGGACCAGGGATCCCAACCCGGCGTGGCGTGCGCTGGTGGACACTGGTGTGACACACATTTTGGTGCACGAGGGGGCGTTCCCGGTTGAGCGGGGCGCCGGAGTGTCCGACTGGCTGAGGACATCCGGCGCGCGTGAACTCGTCACCGACGGCACCGATCGGCTCTTCGCCGTGCGATAGAGGCGCGTCCCGGGCTGAAGCCCGGGACCTCCGTACTTGT
>Ga0138256_10002005_pt1 | contig 21921 bp, 19 predicted proteins | sample KNB2016incub_MG_FD_105486 | JGI IMG/M metagenome (GOLD analysis project Ga0138256, IMG submission 105486) | Active sludge microbial communities from wastewater in Klosterneuburg, Austria - KNB2014incub_MG | ecosystem: Engineered > WWTP > Activated sludge > Unclassified | place: Austria... | reverse complement strand
CTACTGGATGCCGATGGACCAGTACATCGGCGGCATCGAGCACGCCATCCTGCACCTGCTCTACGCGCGCTTCTGGACCAAGGTGATGCGCGACCTCGGCCTGGCGACGATCGACGAGCCGTTCACGAAGCTGCTGACGCAGGGCATGGTGCTCAACCACATCTACTCGCGGCCCACCGACAAGGGCGGCGTCGAGTACTTCTGGCCGCATGAGGTCGAGCACGTGCACGACGCCGACGGCCATGTCGTCGGCGCACGGTTGAAGTCCGACGGCACGCTGATCGAATACGAGGGCGTCGGCACGATGTCGAAGTCGAAGAACAACGGCGTCGACCCGCAGCAGCTGATCGACCGCTACGGCGCCGACACGGCGCGCCTGTTCGTCATGTTTGCGTCGCCGCCCGAGCAGACGCTGGAATGGAACGACGCCGGCGTCGAGGGTGCGAGTCGCTTCCTGCGCCGTCTGTGGGCGTTCGGCGCGGCGCAGGCCGATGCCATTCGCGGCGCAGCGGTCGCCGGCGTGTCGTGGGCCGATGCGTCGGGCGCCGTGCGCAGTTTTCGCCATGAGGTCCACAAGACGCTCGAGCAGGCGAACTACGATTACGAGCGCATGCAGTACAACACCGTCGTCTCGGCGTGCATGAAGTTGCTCAACGCGCTCGAGAAGCATGCCGCCGGGCCCGGCGGCGCGGGGTGCGCTGCGGCGACCGCCGAGGCCTTCGGCGTCCTGCTGCGGGTACTCTACCCGGCCTGCCCGCACATCACGCATGCGCTGTGGCACGAACTCGGCTACGCCGCCGGCGCGGGCGAACTGCTCGACGCGCCGTGGCCCGAGGTCGATGCGGCGGCGCTGGTGCGAGACGAGATCGAGCTCGTGCTGCAGGTCAACGGCAAGCTGCGCGGCGCGATCCGCGTGCCCGCCACGGCCGACAAGGCGCAGATCGAAGCCGCCGCGCTGGCCAGCGCCGAATTCGAGCGCTACGCCGAGGGCCGCGCGCCGAAGAAGGTCGTCGTCGTGCCGGGCCGGCTCGTCAACGTCGTCGTCTGACGATGCGCCGCCGCCGCCTGCTGCTGCTCGCGCCGCTGGCGGCGGCCGGCGGTTGCGGCTTCGAGTTGCGGCGCGCGCCCGAACTGCGCTTTCGCACGCTGCAGCTCAACGGCTTCAAGCCCGGCTCGCCGCTGGCCGACGAGCTGCGCCGCCACGTCGACGCCACCACGACAACTCGCGTCGTCGAAAGCCGCGCCCAGGCCGAAGCCGTGTTCGATGCGCTGACCGATGCGCGCGAGAAGAGCGTCGTCGCCAGCACCGCCGCGGGGCAGGTGCGCGAAGTCCAGCTGCGCGTTCGGCTGCGCTTTCGACTGCGCACGCCGGCCGGGCGTGAGCTGATCGCGCCGACCGAGATCGTGCTCGCGCGCGACATGAGCTACAACGAGAGCGCGGCGCTGGCCAAGGAGCACGAGGAGAGCCTGCTCTACCGCGCGATGCAGAGCGACATCGTTTCGCAGGTGATGCGGCGCCTCGCCGCGGTGCAGGGCGCCTGATGCAGGTCCGCGCCGACCAGTTGCCGGCACAGCTCGCGCGCGGCCTGCGCCCGATCTATACGATCCACGGCGACGAGCCGCTGCTCGCGCAGGAGGCCGCCGATGCGATCCGCGCCGCTGCGCGCGCCGCCGGCCACGCCGAGCGCAAGGTCTACACCGTCAGCGGCGCGAACTACAACTGGAGCGAAGTGCTCGGCGCGTCGCGCGCGCTGAGCCTGTTCGCCGAGCGCCAGTTGATCGAGATCCGCATCCCGTCGGGCAAGCCCGGCAAGGACGGCTCCGACGCGCTGCATCGCTACTGCGAAGCGCTCGCCGACGACGTCGTCACGCTGGTGCAGCTGCCGCGCCTCGACGGCCAGCAGCTCAAGAGCGGCTGGCTCGCCGCGCTCGACGCCGCCGGCGTCGTCGTGCGCGTCGATCCGGTCGAACGCAAGGCGCTGCCGGTGTGGATCGCGCAGCGCCTCGCGGCGCAGGGCCAGCGCGTGCAGGGCGACGACGCGGGACGCCAGGCGCTCGCCTTCTTCGCCGACCGCGTCGAAGGCAACCTGCTCGCGGCGCACCAGGAGATCCAGAAGCTCGCGCTGCTACATCCGCCCGGCGAGCTGAGCTTCGAGCAGATCGAGGCGGCGGTGACGAACGTCGCGCGCTACGACGTGTTCAAGCTCGGCGAGGCCGTGCTCGCCGGTCAGACCGCGCGCGCGCTGCGCATGCTCGACGGCCTGCGCGCCGAAGGCGAGGCGGCCGTGCTCGTGCACTGGACGCTGGCCGAGGATATCCGCGCGTTGAAGCGTGTGAAGGACGCCGTCGACGACGGCCGGCCGCTGCCGCTGGCGCTGCGAGAGAACCGCGTGTGGGGGCTGCGCGAGCGGTTGTTCGAGCGCGCGCTTCCGCTGTTGAGCGGCCATGCACTCGCAGCGCTCGTCGAGGCGGCGCAGGTGTGCGACGGGCTGGTCAAGGGACTGCCCCATCCCGACTGGCCGCGCGACCCGTGGGACGGGCTGCAGCGGCTCGTGCTGGCGCTCGCGCAGCATACGGCCAGCGCGTCGCCGCGCAAGCCGCTGCGGCTGGCGCTGCACGCTTGAGCGCCGACCCGCGGCCGCGCGCCGGATGTGCGCTATTTCTCGAAGCGCGTGCGACGCGCTGCGGCCGCTCGCGCGCAGCGGCGCACGGCCCCACACAATCGGCGGCATGACCCCCCCTGCCGCCGACGCGGAACCTCCGCGCAGCCGTGGCCCTTCGCTGCGCACGGCGCTCGGCGCGTTGCGGCCCGCGCGCTGGCTGCGGCCGCTGCTGACGATCCGCGCCGCGCTGCTGGCCGTCGTCGTGGCCGGCATCGTCGCGCCGGCGGCGCTGCTGCTCGGCTTCGACGGCGACGCCGAGCCGCGCCGCGAGTTGCGCCGCGAAGCCATCGTGCAGCTGGCGACGTTGCAGCTGCTGCTCGGCGGGCTCGCGCTGGCGCTGGTGCTGCATGCGCGGCTGCAGCGCCCGATCTCGCGGCTGCGGCGCCAGGCCGCTGCGATCGCGGCGCGCTCGCCGGCGCCGGTGACCGACTGGCAGCGCCCCGACGAGCTGGGTCAGCTCGGCCAGCAGCTCAACGACGTGCGTTCGCGCATCGACGGCCTGTTCGAGCAGCTCGAACGCAAGAACGCCCAGCTGCGCAAGATGGCGATGTACGACCACCTGACCGGGCTGCCCAACCGCACGCTGTTCCGCGAGCTGTTCCAGCACGAGGTCTCGTCGGCGCGCCGCGGCGGGCGCGCGATGGCGATGCTGTTCGTCGACCTGGACCGTTTCAAGACGGTCAACGATTCGCTGGGCCACGCCGTCGGCGACGACTTGCTGCTCGCCACCAGCCAGCGCCTGCTGCAGGCGCTGCGCGAATCGGACCTCGTCTGCCGTCACAGCGGCGACGAGTTCCTCGTGCTGGTGCGCGACGCCGAGCGCTCGGACACCATCGCCGGCGCCGCGCAGCGCATCCTGCGCGCGATCGAGGCGCCGGTGCCGCTGGCGCGCCGCCACCTGACGGCCGGCGCGCCCGACGTGGCGCAGGCGCAGGTCTCGGCCAGCGTCGGCATCGCCGTCTTCCCGCGCGACGGCGAGGACTTCGACGCGCTGGTGCGGCACGCCGACCTGGCGATGTACCAAGCCAAGCAACAGGGCCGCGCCCGCTACAGCTTCTATCACTCGGAGCTCAACGAACGGCTGATCGCGCGCGTCGCGCTCGAACGCGAACTCGCACATGCCATCGTCCACGGCGAGCTGGTGCTGCACTACCAGCCGGTCGTCGATGCCGTCACCGGCACGCTGCTCGGCTGCGAAGCGCTGGTGCGCTGGGAGCACCCGACGCGTGGCCTGCAGGCGCCCGCCAGCTTCATTCCCGTGGCGGAGGAGTCGGGGCTGGTGCGCGAGCTCGGCGCCTGGACGCTCGACGCCGCCTGCGCGCAGATCGCGCTGTGGAAGAAGGCCGGGCAGCCGGTCGGGCGCGTGTCGATCAACGTGTCGGCGCTGCAGTTCCGCGACCAGCGCCTGATCGAAACGCTGCGCACCGCGATGCAGCGCCATGGCGTGCGCGCCGACGAGCTGGAACTGGAGCTGACGGAGAGCACGCTGATGAGCGACGACGACACGACCGAGCGCGTCGTCGCTGTGCTGCGCGAACTCGGCGTCGCGCTCGTCGTCGACGACTTCGGCACCGGTTACTCGTCGCTGTCGTACCTCAAGCGCCTGCGCCCCGACAAGCTCAAGATCGACCGCAGCTTCGTGCAGGACCTGCCCGCCGGCGCAGACGACCGCGCCGTCACGCAGGCCATCCTCAGCATGGCGCGCGCGCTCGGCGTCGTCGTTGTCGCCGAGGGTGTCGAAACGCAGGCGCAGCGCGCCTTCCTGACGGCGCAGGGCTGCGCACTGCTGCAGGGCTACCTGACCGGGCGCCCGCAGCCCGCGGCGCAGATCGAAGCGCGCCTGCGCGACGGCAGCGGCGCCGGCGAGCAGCGCACCGAACCGGCGCGCTGACTCACTCCGCGGCGGTTGCGTGCAAGGCGGCCAGCGCAGCGCCGACCGAGGCTTCGCGCACGGCGGCGCGGTCGCCGGCCAACTGCAGCAGCGATGCCGACGCCTGCGCGTCACCGCGCCGCGCCAGCGCCAGCCACACCGTGCCGACCGGCTTGCCCGGCACAGCGCCGCCCGGGCCGGCGATGCCCGTGATCGCGACGCCGAGGTCGGCGTGCGAGCGCGCGACGGCGCCGAGCGCCATCGCGCGAGCGGTTTCGGCGCTGACGGCGCCGTGCGCCGCGATCAGCGCCGCATCGACGCCGAGCTGCTCCGTCTTGGCGGCGTTCGAGTAGGTGACGAAGCCGCGCTCGAACCAGTCGCTCGATCCGGCGAGCGCAGTGCAGGCCGCGGCGAGCAGGCCGCCGGTGCACGATTCGGCGGCCGCGATGCGCCAGCCGCGAGCGCGCAGGCGTTCGGCGAGCGCGCGCACCGCGGGTTCGAAGCTCGACAAGTCGTGCATCGCGACGCTCCGCCCTTCACCAGCGCCAGACCGCGATCACGAGCAGCGTGCACAGCGCCGCGACCAGGTCGTCGAACAGGATGCCGAACCCGTCGCGCCATCCGATCGACGCTGTGCCGCTGTGCGCACCGGTCTTGAAGACAGTGTCGGCCCACGCGACCGGACCGGGCTTGACGACATCGAAGAAGCGAAACAGCGCGAAGGCGGCGAGCTGGCCCCAGAAGCCGGCCGGAAGCACCAGCCACAGCACGATCCAGAACGCGACGACTTCGTCCCACACGATTGCGCCGGGGTCGGCGGTCGCGAGATGGCGCGCCGCCGTCGTGCAGGCCCACCAGCCGATGAAGAAGGCCGCGGCGATCAGCAGGCCCTGTTGCCGCGCATCGAGCCAGCCGTCGATCACGAGCCAGGCGAGCCAGGCCCACAACGTGCCGACGGTGCCGGGCCCTCGTGGCGACAGGCCGCTGCCGAAGCCCAGTGAGATCGCATGCGCCGGATGGGCAAGCAGGAAACGAACGCCGGGGCGCCGTGGCGTCAACGGCGGCTGCGTGGCTGACAGGAGTTCGCTCACGGCTTGAAGTGATCGAACGACGCGCCCGCCGGCGCAACGGCGCGGCCCGCGCGGTCGGTGCAGCGCAGCCCCGGCTCGGCATCGATGCGGCCGATGCGCGTGACCGCGACGCCGGCATGCCCGCCCGCCGCGACGATAGCGTCGCGCTGCGCCGGCGCGGCGGTGAAGACGAGCTCGTAGTCGTCGCCGCCGGTCAGCGTGCACAGCCGCTGCATCTCGGGCGGCTGGGCGCGCAGCACGGCGCCGGCCGGCAGCGCGTCGACATCGATCGTCGCGCCGACGCCCGAGCGGCGCAGAAGGTGCGACAAGTCGCCGTGCAAGCCGTCCGAGACGTCGATCGCGCTGCGCGCGACGCCGCGCAGCGCGACGCCGAGCATGACCCGCGGTTGCGGCTGCTCCATCGCGAGGCGCACCGCTTCGAACGCTGCGGCATCGAGCGCGACGCGGCCGCGGAACGCTTCCAGCGCCAGCCGCGCGTCGCCGAGCGTGCCGCTGACCCAGACGTCATCGCCGGCCTGCGCGCCGCTGCGCAGCAGCGCGGCAGAAGGCGGCACCTCGCCGAACACGCTGATCGAGATCGTCAGCGGGCCGGACGTCGTGTCGCCGCCGACGAGTTCGCAGTCGTGCGCGTCAGCCAGCGCGAACAGGCCGCGCGAGAAGCCGGCGAGGAACTCCTCATCGGCGCGCGGCAGCGCGAGCGCGAGGGTGAACGCCAACGGCTGCGCGCCGCAGGCTGCAAGATCCGAGAGATTCACGGCAAGCGCCTTGTGGCCCAGCCGTTCGGGCGGCACCGTCGGCAGGAAGTGCCGGCCCTCGACCAGCATGTCGGTCGACGTCGCGAGCACCATGCCGGCGGCCGGCGCGAGCAGCGCGCAGTCGTCGCCGTTGCCGAGCACGGCGCGCCGCGACGGCCGCGCGAAATAGCGCTCGATCAGTTCGAATTCGCCCAGGCTCATGCGCGGCGATTGTCCTTCACATCGACCCTGCGCCCCGCCTGCGATCGGCGCAATGCTGCTCCTACAATGGCGGCCCCCGCCCCGCAGCGGCCCCACGCGAGAGTCGACGATGGCCACCTACGAAGAAAAGCGCGCCGAGTTGCGGCGCCAGGCGCTCGAATACCACGAGTTTCCGACGCCAGGCAAGGTTGCGATCATGGCGACCAAGCAGCTCACCAACCAGCGCGACCTCGCCCTCGCCTACTCGCCGGGCGTCGCCGCGGCCTGCGAGGAGATCGTCGCCGACCCGGTCAACGCGTTTCGCTACACGTCGCGCGGCAACCTCGTCGCCGTCATCACCAACGGCACGGCCGTGCTGGGCCTGGGCGACATCGGGCCGCTCGCCGCCAAGCCGGTGATGGAAGGCAAGGGCGTGCTGTTCAAGAAGTTCGCCGGCATCGACGTGTTCGACATCGAGGTCAACGAGACCGACCTCGACAAGCTGGTCGACATCATCGCCGCGCTGGAGCCGACCTTCGGCGGCGTCAACCTCGAGGACATCAAGGCGCCCGACTGCTTCTACGTCGAACGCAAGCTGCGCGAGCGGCTGAAGATCCCCGTGTTCCACGACGACCAGCACGGCACGGCGATCGTCGTCGGCGCTGCGCTGCTCAACGGCCTGAAGGTCGTCGGCAAGGATATCCGGCAGGTCAAGTTCGTCGTCTCGGGCGCCGGCGCGGCGGCGCTGGCCTGTCTGCAGCTGCTCGTCAAGCTCGGCCTGCCGCGCGAGAACGTCTGGGTCACCGATCTCGCCGGCCTCGTCTACGAAGGCCGCACCGAGCTGATGGACCCCGACAAGGCGCAGTTCGCGCAGCCGACCGCGATGCGCACGCTGGCCGAAGTGATCGCGGGCGCCGACGTGTTCCTCGGGCTGTCGGCCGGCGGCGTGCTCAAGCCCGAGATGGTCGCGAAGATGGCGCCGCGGCCGCTGATATTCGCGCTCGCGAATCCGATGCCGGAGATCATGCCCGAGGAAGTCAGGGCGGTGCGCGACGACGCCATCATGGCGACGGGGCGCACCGACTACCCGAACCAGGTCAACAACGTCCTGTGCTTCCCGTACATCTTCCGTGGCGCGCTCGACTCGGGCGCGACGACGATCACGCTCGAGATGGAGATCGCCGCCGTGCACGCGCTGGCCGATCTGGCGCAGGCCGAGGCGAGCGAAGTCGTCGCCGCCGCCTACGCCGGCGCGACGCTCAGCTTCGGCCCCGAATACCTGATCCCCAAGCCGTTCGACCCGCGGCTGATGATGCGCATTGCGCCGGCCGTGGCGAAGGCGGCCGCCGACAGTAGCGTCGCACTGCGGCCGATCGACGACTTCGAGGCCTACCGGCAGAAGCTGCAGGCCTTTGTCTACGCCTCGGGCACGACGATGAAGCCGATCTTCACACTCGCCAGGCGCGCGCAGCACAAGCGTGTCGTCTACTGCGAGGGAGAGGAGGAGCGCGTTCTGCGCGCCGTGCAGGTCGTGCTCGACGAAGGGTTGGCGCGACCGACGCTGGTCGGGCGGCCCGACGTGATCGCGCAGCGCTGCGAGAAGTTCGGCCTGCGCATGGCGGCCGGGCGCGACTACGACCTCGTCAACACGGAGCACGACCACCGCTACCGCGACTACTGGCAGACCTACCACCGCATGACGGAGCGCAAGGGCGTCACGGCGCAGTTCGCCAAGATCGAAATGCGGCGCCGCCTGACGCTGATCGGCGCCATGCTGCTGGCCAAGGGCGAGGTCGACGGCATGCTGTGCGGCACCTGGGGCACGACGGCGATGCACCTGCAGTACATCGACCAGGTCATCGGCCGCCGCGAGGGCGTCGACACCTACGCCTGCATGAACGGCGTGATCCTGCCGACGCGCCAGGTCTTCCTCGTCGACACGCACGTGAACTACGATCCGACAGCCGAGCAGCTCGCCGAGATCGCGGTGCTCGCCGCCGAGGAACTGATGCGCTTCGGCGTGGTGCCGAAGGCGGCGTTGCTGTCGCATTCCAACTTCGGGTCGAGCAACCAGCCTTCGGCGGTCAAGATGCGCGACGCGCTGGCCCTCATCCACCAGCGCGCGCCGTGGCTCGAGATCGACGGCGAGATGCACGGCGACGCCGCGCTCGACGCCGACTACCGCCGCCAACTGATGCCGCGCGGCACGCTCGAAGGCGAAGCCAACCTGCTGGTGCTGCCCAACATCGACGCTGCCAACATCGCCTACAACCTGCTGAAGACGGCAGCCGGCGCCGGCATCGCGATCGGCCCCGTGCTGCTGGGCGCCGCCAAGCCGGTGCACATCCTGACGCCGTCGGCCACGGTGCGGCGCATTGTCAACCTTTCTGCATTGACCGTTGCAGATGCCAACGCAGCACGCTGAGACCGAGGCAATTTGTAGCTTTTAAGGAATGTAAGCAGACACTTAATTCCCGGCGATGCTGCCCTTTTATGAGGCAGCGGCTTGAGCTTTGGTGACCGCTCCGGTACCATTGCGGCTTCGAGTTTCAGGGAAAACCCGTGTTTGTCTCCGGTGCGCCGCTCGGAGGCTGGTCTCTACGCAAGTTGGGGCTTGCTATCTCCGTCGCGACGTTGGTGGTATCGACCGGAGCGCTGCCGGAGGTAGCACGTGCCAGGGAATCGGCGCCTCGTGTCGAGGCGGTCGAACTGGCCGAATTGCCCCAGGAAGCGAAAGCCACGCACGATCGGATCCGTTCGGGCGGCCCGTTTCCATATTCGAAGGACGGCAGCGTGTTCGCCAACCGCGAACGGCTGCTGCCCGCCAGAACGCGCGGCTACTACCGCGAGTACACGGTGCGGACCTTCGGAGCGCGAGATCGGGGCGCGCGGCGCATCGTGTGCGGTGGCCACCGACCCCGGGAACCGGAAACCTGCTACTACACCGACGACCACTACACGAGCTACCGGAGGATCGTTCCGTGAACGTCGAGGCAGTCCCGTTTCATTGACCACAGGAGGATCGCGACCATGCTCTTGCAGACCGTCCGTCCGAACATCGTTCAATCGATCCGCGCCTATCGCGTCGAGGATCTGATGCAGACCGCCGGCGCGGTCGGCCAGCATTTCCTCTATGCGAATCTGCAGAGCGCGCAGACCAAGCAGGACGTGCTGGAAGGCATCGCGCAAGCGTTCCTGTTCCCGGCGCATTTCGGCAAGAACCTCGATGCGCTGTACGACTGCATGACCGACCTGGTGCACAAGTCGGGCCAGCAGCCCGGATTCGTCGTCGTGCTCGAACAGCTGCCCGACAACCCGCGCTTCGACCGCGAGGCGCGCGAGCAGTTGCTCGACGTGTTCCGCGATGCGGCCGACTTCTGGGCCGAACGCAAAGTGCCATTCAGGTGTTTCTATTCTTTTCAGTAGCCCGCTCCCAGGAAAACGGGTCATGGGAGCGGGCGACGGAAGTGGCCCCCAGCGTCGCCGACAAGCCGGCGACGAAGAGCGCGAACAAGAGCGCCGCGAACAGCAGCTTCGGCATGAACATGCCGCTGATGAGCAGCGCGTTCGACACGTCGATGTGGCTGACGGCCGCCTGAGCACCGGCTCGGCGATCGGCGACGACGGCGGCCCGCGGGCCGCCGTTTCGTTTGCTCAACGCGTTGCCGCTGCGCGCGCCAGTGCGAGGTACTCCCCCACCGGAACCTCCTCGGCGCGGCGCTGCAGGTCGAACGCAACGTCCGTGCCGTGCGCCTCGAGCCAGCGCCCGAGCGTGTGGCGCAGCAGCTTGCGCCGCTGCGAGAACGCCACGCCGACGAGTTCGCCGAGCAACGCTGCGTCGACGCCCACAGGCGCCGGCAACGGCTCCATGCGTACGACGGCCGAAACGACGCGCGGCGGCGGATCGAAGGCTTCGGGCGGCACGTCGAGCACGGCCTCGATCGCGTATCGCCACTGCAGCATCACGGTCAGACGGCCGTAGTCCTTGCTGCCGGGCGCCGCCGCCATGCGCGCGACGACTTCGCGCTGCAGCATGAAATGCTGGTCCTGCACCGCGCCGGCGTGGCCGAGCAGGTGAAACAGGATCGGCGTCGAGATGTTGTACGGCAGGTTGCCGACGATGCGCAACGGCTGGCCCGCCGCGGCCGCCAGCGCGCCGAAGTCGACGCCGAGCACGTCCGCCTCGATCACCTGCAGGCGCTCGTCGCGGCGCAGCCGTGCCGCCAGGTCGCGATCGAGTTCGACGACGGTCAATCGGCCGGCACGCTCCAGCAGCGGTGTCGTCAGCGCGCCGAGCCCCGGGCCGATCTCGACCAGCGCGTCGCCCGGTCGTGGAGCTATCGCCGCGACGATCGCGTCGATCACCGATTCGTCGGTCAGGAAATGCTGGCCGAAGCGCTTGCGGGCGACGTGCTTCAAGTCGTCGGCGCCGACGCGTGCGTCACAGCGGCGGCTCGCGCATCTCGACGTAGGAGCGCGCGCGCAACTCGCGCACCCACTCGTTGTAGGCCGATTCGAACTTCTGCTCGCGCAGCGCGCTGCGTGCCTGCTCGCGCAACTGGCGCGCGTCGAGCGCGGCACTGCGCCGGTCGACGACCTGGATCAGGTGCATGCCGAAGCGCGACTCGACCGGCTCCGAGATGCCGTTGACGGCCAGCGCGTTCATCGCCTGCTCGAACTCGGGCACGAACTGGCCGGGCGAGGCCCAGCCGAGGTCGCCGCCCTGCGGCGCGCTGCCGTCTTCGGAATGCTCACGTGCGAGGGCGTCGAACGGGCGACGCCCGCTCTCCACCTGGCGCTTGAACTCGGCCAGGCGCGCCGCCGCTGCGGACCGGCTGAGCTGCTCCGACGTGCGCAGCAGTATGTGGCGCGCGCGCGTCTGCGTGACCATGGCCGAGCTGCCGTCGCGCCGCTCGACGAGCTTGAGCACGTGGAACCCCGCGCCACTGCGCACCAGCGTCGGCGCGACGGCGCCGGCGGCCAGAGCGCGTACGTGCTCGACGAAGAGATCGGGCAGGCGGTTGGCCGGCCGCAGCCCGATCTCGCCGCCGCGCTGGCGGTTGCCGTCTTCCGAGAGCTCGCGCGCCAGCGCGTCGAACGGCTCGCCGGCGACGGCACGTGCCAGCGCCTTCTCGGCCAGCGTCTGGCGCTCGGCGACGACGGCGGCCGAGGCGCCCTCGGGCAGCGTGATCAGCAGCTGCGCGAGGTTGTATTCGACGGGAGCGGCGGCGCGCCGCTGTTCGAGCCAGGCGTCGATTTCGGCGTCGCTGACGCGGATGCGCGACTGCACCTCGCGTTCGCGCATCCGCTCGACGAGCAGGCGGTCGCGGATCTGGTCGCGGAACTGCGCGTACTCGATGCCCTCGCGGCGCAGCCGCTCGCGCAGCTGCGTCTGCGTGAGCTGGTTCTGCGCCGCGACGTTGGCGACGGCGCGGTCGAGCTCGGCCTCGTCGATCTTCTGGCCGCTGTCGCGCGCCTGCGTGACGAGCACGCGGTCCTCGATCAAGGCGTCGAGGATCTGGCGCCGCAGCTCGGCGTCGGGCGGCAGCGTCTGCCCGGCGCGGCGCGCCTCGTCGCGCGCGCGCGCGACGCGCGACTCGATTTCCTGCGCCGTCACCAGCTCGCGGTTGACGACGGCGACGATGTAGTCGGCAGTGCGCGGCGGCGCGGCGCGGCGCTGTTGCGCCTGCGCCGGCGCGGCAGCGAGACAGGCGGCCAGCAGCAGGGCGGCGCAGGCGGTCGGGCAGTGTATCGAGGTCATTGGCGCGTGGTGTCGGTGGGCGCCGCGCGCTCATCGCGCAGCAACCGGTAGCCTGGGATATTGTCCTTCAACACGTTCAGCGGGTTCGAACCGAGCCGCGACAGCCCGACCAGCTCGAGCTGCAGCATCAGCCGCGTCGTCGCTTCGCTGCGCCCGGTCGACAGCCGCTCGGCGACGACGCGGCCGATCCAGCAGCCGGCGTCGTACTCGACGCCGAACACGGAATCGGTGATGCGGCTGTCGCGCATGCTGTAGTTGACGCGGCCGACGCTGTACCAGGATCCGCTGCACGTCGCTGCTCCCGCAGGCCCCGCGCCGCCCTCGTTGCGCGCGCGATAGATCGGCCACTGCCAGCCGAACTCTGCCTGCTCGCTGAGGTCGCGCGTGAAACGGTAGCGCGCATTCAGAGTGCGGAACGGCCCCGGGCTCCAGCGCGCGCCGAGGATCGAGCGCACGGTGCGCTGCGTGTCGGCGTTGTACTGCACCGATGCGTCGGCGCTCCACGCGGGCGTCAGGTTCGCGCTGCCCAGCAGCAGCAGGTCGGAGAAGCGCTGCGTCGCCGGCACGCCGTCGGGCGTCAGGCGCTGGTCGCGCAGCAGGTAGCGCTGCACGACGCCGAAGCGCATCGACTCGGCGCCGGTGGCCGGGTCGATCAGGCGCGTCGTGACGCCCGCGGTGAGCTGTTGCGCGTCCGACACGCGGTCGACGCCCGAGAAGGCGTTGTCGGTGTAGATCGAGTCGACGTTGAAGTCGCGCGGCGCCGAATCGAAATTCGGCAGCAGGCTCTGGTCGCGAAACGGCGTGTTGACGTAGACCAGCCGCGGCTCGAGCGTCTGCCGGTAGGCGCGACCGAACCACTGCGAGTCGCGCTCGAAGACCCAGGCCGTGTCGACGCTGAAGGTCGGGATCGCGCGCGACGCCGACGTGCGCCCGTCGGCCAGCGGCTGGTCGACGTCGTACTGCGCCGCGTTCAGCGCGAGCCGCGGCACCAGCGACCAGCCCGGCGTGCCGAAGGGCCGGCTCACGCTGCCCAGCAGGTGCATGCGCGAACCGGTGATGCGCGTCGCCGGGTTGTCGGTGCCCGGCGGCAGCGTGAAGCGGTTGTATTCCGTCTCCAGCGCCAGCTCCAGGCCGCCCGCAGCCGGTGCACCCCAGCGCGCGCCGAGCTGCGGCGAACGCTCGTAGGGCGTGACGATGCGCGACGCCAGGTCGGCCACCTGCAGCACCTGCCACTGCTGCACGCGCGCATACGTCGTCCAGTGGCCGAAGCCGCGCGCGTAGCCGCGCTCGGCATAGACGTCGGTGGGCAGCAGGCGCGGCGTCAGGCTGCCGATGCGCTGCGGAAAGTCCTTCCAGAAGTCGTCGTCGGAGACGCGATGGATGCGCGCGCGGTGGCGGATGGCCAGCGGGCCGTCGCCGTCGTGGCGCAGGTTCAGCGCGTGGCGCGACCCGCCGGTGAGGCGGTCGTACGGCAGCAGACGCAGGTCGACAGCGCCGCCGAACTGCGGCTCGAGGTAGCGGAACTCGACGTCGGCAGCTGCGCCGCGCCGCGTGATCACGGTCGGCGTGATCGTCGCGTCGCGCTGCGGCGCGATGTTCCAGTAGTACGGCACCTGCACTTCGAGGCCGTTCTTGTTGTCGATGTTCAGGCTCGGCGGCAGCCAGCCCGACTTGCGCGCGTCGGTGAGCGGAAAGCTGATCACCGGCGCCGCGAGGATCGGTACGCCGTAGAAGCGCAGCACCGCGCCCTCGGCTATGCCTTCGTTGGCGTCGAGGTCGAGGCGCACACGGTCCGTCGACAGCAGCCACGCCGGGCTGCCGCGGCCGTCGGCGAGGCAGCTGGTGTAGGTGGCGTTCGTCGCGCGCATGCGCTGCGAGCCGAGAAAGTCGAAGCGCTCGGCCGACCCGCCGGCCTGAGTCAGCTCGAAGAAGTAGGTCGGCTGCAGGAAGTAGCCCTCGAAGTCCGACACCCGGACCTGCAGCTCGGTGCCGGTGAAGACGTTGCCGTCCTTCGTCACCTTCACGTTGCCGGTGGCGCGTGCCAGGTCCTGCGCCTGTTCGTAGACCAATCGGTCGGCCGTGATCGAGACCGTGCCGCGGCGGAATTCGGCATGACCTTCGAGCACTGTTTCGAGATCGGGGCGGCCGCGGATCTGGTCGGCCTGCAGGATCACCGGCGGGCTGCTCGGATCGACTGCCGGCGCGGCGGGCGCCTGGGCCTGCGCCGCACCGCACGCGAGCGCCGCGATCGTGGTCACGGGCATGCGCCGCCCGACGCTGCTACGCGCGTGCGGCTGGCAATGAAAGCAAGGCGGGCGCGGCAAGGCGAGAGCGGTTCGGGAGCGCGGCGTTGCGCGCCTGGTGCGGCACGCTTTGTAGAATCGATTATCCATGAGGGCATCGCCGTTGCTAGACGCGAGCGGCCCTTCGTCGACCCTCCACGATGTCCACACCTGCGAACCTGCCGAAGCCCGAAGAACCGATTGCATGGAGCGATCCGGCGCGGCGCGCGGCCTTCGAGCGCTGGCTCGCCGCCATCGACTCGCCGCGTCTCGATGCGGCGACGTTGCGCGCGGCCAGCGCCGACGCGAGCTTTCGCCGCTACTTTCGCGTCGACGCCGTCGACGCAAGCGCGAGCTGCATCGTGATGGACGCGCCGCCGCCGCAGGAAGACGTGCGGCCCTTCGTGCACATCGCGCGCCTGATCGCCGACGCAGGATTGCATGCGCCGCAGGTGCTCGCAGCCGACACGGCGCAGGGCTTCCTGCTGCTCACCGACCTGGGCGCGCAGCCGTATCTCGCGGCGCTGCAGGACGCGATCGGCACCGGTCGGCCCCAGCGCGCCGAAGCGTTGATGCGCGAGGCCCTCGCGGCGCTCGTGCAATGGCAGCAACGAGTCGACGCAAGCAGCCTACCGCCCTACGACGAGGCGCTGCTACGCCGCGAACTGGCGCTCTTTCCCGAGTGGTGCGTCGCCCGTGAATACGGCGTGACGTGGACGCCCGCCCAGCAGGCCGCGTGGGACGCCGCCTGCGCACTGCTGGTCGAGAGCGCGCTGGCACAGCCGACGGTGGCCGTGCACCGCGACTGGATGCCGCGCAATCTGATGGTCGCCGAACCGAACCCCGGCATTCTCGACTTCCAGGACGCCGTACGCGGCCCGATCACCTACGACGTCGCCTCGATGCTGCGCGACGCCTTCATCTCGTGGGACGAGGCCGAAGAGATCGACCACGCCGTGCGCTACTGGCAGCAGGCGCGTGATGCCAGCCTGCCGGTGGACGAGGACTTCGGCGAGTTCTGGCGCCAGCTCGAGTGGATGGGTCTGCAGCGCCATCTGAAGGTGCTCGGCATCTTCTGCCGCCTCAAGCACCGCGACGGCAAACCGAAGTACAGCGAGGACCTGCCGCGCTTCTTTCGCTATGCGCACCGCGTCTGCATGCGCTACCGGGGGCTCGGCGCACTGGCCGGCCTGATCGAGCCGCTGGCCGGGCTGCAGCGCGCGAGCGGACACACGTTCTGATCCGGCGGGCGGCCCGCTCGCCGCGCGTTCAGGGGTGCGCTGCGATCACCTGCGCCACGGCGGCGGTCAGCCGTTTCGCGAAAGGGATGTGCAGGAACTCGTTGGGTCCGTGGGCGTTGCTCTTCGGGCCCAGCACACCGCACACCATCATCTGCGCGCGCGGAAAGCCCTGCTGCAGCAAGCTCATCAGCGGGATCGTGCCGCCCTGGCCGATGGTGCCGCAGGGGGCGCCGTAGTGCGCCTGCGACGCCGCCTGCAGCGCCTGTTCGAGCCAGGGCGCGAGCGGCGGCGCGTTCCAGCCGGTCGCGCCGGACGCCGCGCCGCGGCCGTCGGCGGCGAAGCTCACCTTGGCGCGATACGGCGGATCGGCTTCGAGCAGGGCCTGCAACTCGCCGGCAGCACGCGCCGCATCGACCAGCGGCGGCAGGCGCAGCGACAGCTTGAACGCCGTGTACGGGCGCAGCACGTTGCCTGCGTCCTTCATCGCCGGAATGCCGTCGACGCCTGTGACGCTGAGCGTCGGCCGCCAGGTGCGGTTGAGGAGCGCCTCGACCGGATCGTCCGTCGTCGGCAGCGTCGTGGCGCCGTCGGCGCCGCAGGCCCACGGGTAGCGCTTCCACACCTCGTCGCCGAGGATCGCCGCCGTCGCGCGCGCCTGCTCGACGCGCTCGGCCGGGATCTCGCAGTGCAGGCTTTGCGGCAGCAGGCGCCCCGTCGTCGCATCCTCGAGCCGGTCGAGCAGGCGGCGCAGGACGCGAAAGCTCGACGGCACCAGGCCGCTGGCGTCGCCCGAGTGCACGCCTTCGGTCAGCACATCGACCTTCAGCACGCCGCTGACCATGCCGCGCAGCGAGGTCGTCAGCCACAGCTGTTCGTAGTTGCCGGCGCCGCTGTCTAGACAGACGACGAGGCCGATGTCGCCGAGCCGCGGCTCGAGCGCATCGATGTAGGGCAGCAGGTCGATCGAGCCGCTCTCCTCGCTGGTCTCGATCAGGCCGACGCAGCGCGGCCGCGCGATGCCGTGGCGGTCGAGCGCCTCGATCGCCGTGACCGCTGCATAGACGGCATAGCCGTCGTCGGCGCCGCCGCGCCCGTACAGCAGGTCGCCTTCGATCTTCGGCGTCCACGGCCCGAGGTCGCTGCGCCAGCCGTTGAACTCGGGCTGCTTGTCGAGGTGGCCATAGAGCAGCACGGTGCCGGTGCTGCCGGGCTTCGTCGCCGGTGCGTCGAAGAAGATCACCGGCGTGCGGCCGGGCAGGCGCACGATTTCGAGCTGCAGGCCGGCGACCTTGCGCGCCTCGACCCACTGCGCGGCGTCGCGCACCACGCGATCGATGTGGCCGTGCGCCTGCCAGTCGGCGTCGAACATCGGGCTCTTGGCCGGGATCGCGATGTAGTCGACGAGAGCGGGCACGATGGCTTCGTCCCAGCGGCGCTCGATCCAGGCGCCGATCGTGATGGCTTCGTCGGGCTGCAATGGCAGGTTCGGGTCGCGCGCGTTCATTGTCGTCGGCTCCTGCGAGAGGCGATTCGGCGCAGTGTAGGCCGGCGACATCAGCGCGTGCGCAGCGCCAGCCATCGCCCCAGCTGCGCGTAGACCTCTTCCTTCTCTGGCTCGTTGAAGATCTCGTGCGCGAGCGGACCGTAGTCCTGCGTCTGCACCAGCACGCGCGGTGCGGCCACGGCGAAGTCGCGGCTGCCGGCCGGCGCGACGCAGCGGTCCGCACCGGCCCACATCAGCAGCGTCGGCGCGCGCCACGCGGCAGCGCGCGAGATGGCCGTGGCGCCGCCGTCGACGATGAAGCGCGCCAGCCGAGGCGTGATGCGGTCGTGCACCAGCGGATCGCGGCGGTAGGCGTCGACGACGGCCGGGTCGCGCGAGATCCAGGCCGGGTCGAGCCCGTTGGACAGCGCCTTGTTCGGCGCCAGCTTGACCGCCAGCGCGAGCTGCAGCTTCTGCGCCGTGTTCAGCCCCGGATCGAACGCGGGCGACGACAGCACCAGCGCGTCGACCGGGCGCGACCAGCGCGGCGCAGTCGACTCGAGCGCGCCGGCGACGAAGCGCGCCGCGACCACGCCGCCCATGCTGTGGCCCAGCAGCACCAGCGGCGCCGGCAGTTCGGCGCGCACGGCATCGACGACGAGCGCCAGGTCGTCGAGCAGCGCCTCGTCGTGCGGCAGCGCGCCACGCGCGCCTTCCGATTCACCATGGCCGCGCTGGTCGTGGCCCGTGACGTGCCAGCCCCAGGCGTTCAGGCGTCCGGCCAGCGTCTCGTAGCGGCCGATGTGCTCGCCGAGCCCATGGACGACGAGCACCGTGCCATGCGCCGCGCCCGGCGCCGGCCAGTGCCGAAGCTGCAGCGCCGTGCCGTCGCCGGCGAACAGGGGCGTCTGCATCGCGTCAGCCGATGCGCTCGAACTTGAACACGGCCGTGTGTGCGCGCAGATTCGGCCACCAGCGCACGGGGCGGCCGTCCTGGATGCCGAAGGCGTCGAGGATGCGCAGGCCGAGCGCGCGTGCCAGCACCTCGAAGTCGGCGTAGGTCGCGACGCGGATGTTGGGAGTGTCGTACCACTGGTAGGGCAGCGCCTTCGTCACCGGCATGCGCCCCGACAGCACGCGCAGCCGGTTGGGCCAATGCGCGAAGTTGGGAAAGCTGACGATGCCCACGCGGCCGACGCGCGCCGTCTCGCGCAGCATGGTCTGCGTGTTGCGCAGGTTCTGCAGCGTGTCGAGCTGCAGCACGACGTCGAAGCTCTGGTCGCCGAACAGCGCCAGCCCGTCTTCGAGGTTGAGCTGGATCGCGTTGACGCCGCGCTGCACGCAGGCCAGCACGTTGGCGTCGGCAATCTCGATGCCGTAGCCGCTGCACTGGCGGCGGTCGCGCAGCAGCGCGAGCAGCTCGCCGCCGCCGCAGCCGAGGTCGAGCACACGCGAGCCGGGCGGCACCTGCTCGGCGATCAGCTCCATGTCGCGGCGTTCACTCATGACTCGGTACGCTTCATGACGCCGTCTCCGCCGCAATGCGCGCGAAGCGCGCGCGCAACAGCGCGTGGTAGCGCGCGTCGTCGAGCAGGAAGGCGTCGTGGCCGTGCGGCGCGTCGATCTCGGCATAGCTCACGTCGAGCCGGTTGTCGAGCAGCGCCTTGACGATCTCGCGCGAGCGCGCCGGGGAGAAGCGCCAGTCGGTCGTGAAGCTGACGAGCTGGAATTTCGCCGTCGCGCTGGCGAAGGTGCGCGAGAGGTCGCCGCCGAAGGCGCGCGCCGGGTCGAAGTAGTCGAGTGCGCGCGTGATCAGCAGGTAGGTGTTGGCGTCGAAGTAGTCGGCGAACTTCTCGCTCTGGTGGCGCAGGTAGCTCTCGATCTGGAACTCGATGTCCTGCGTCGAGTAGCCCAGCTCGGCGGCGCGCAGCTCGCGGCCGAACTTCTGTTCCATCAGGTCGTCCGACAGATACGTGATGTGGCCGATCATGCGCGCCACGCGCAAGCCGCGCTTGGGCACGACGCCGTGCTCGTAGTAGTGGCCGCCGTGGAACTCGGGGTCGGTCACGATGGCGCGCCGCGCCACCTCGTTGAACGCGATGTTCTGCGCCGACAGGTTGGGAGCCGTCGCGACGGCTATGCAGTGGCGCAGCCGGTCGGGGTAGCGCAGCGACCAGTCGAGCGCCTGCATGCCGCCCAGGCTGCCGCCGATCACTGCGGCCAGCTGCCCGATGCCCATCCGGTCGAGCAGCCGCGCCTGCGCGTCGACCCAGTCCTCGACGGTGACGACGGGGAAGTCGGCGCCGTAACGGCGGCCGGTCGCCGGGTTCGGATGCATCGGCCCGGTCGAGCCGAAGCACGAGCCCGGGTTGTTGACGCCGACGACGAAGAAGCGATCCGTATCGAGCGGCTTGCCGGGGCCGACCAGGTTGTCCCACCAGCCTTCGCTGTTGGCCACGCCGGCGTAGCTGCCGGCGACGTGGTGGCTCGCGTTCAGCGCGTGGCACACCAGCACGGCGTTCGAGCCCGCCGCGTTGAGCTCGCCGTAGGTCTCGTAGGTCAGCGCGTAATCGCGCAGCGCGGTGCCGCTGCGCAGCGGCAGCGGCTCGGCGAAATGCATCGTCTGCGGCGTGACGTGACCGATCGAACCCATGACCAAACCGAAAAACCCGGCGCCGCTGCAGATGCGGACACCGGGCCGGGGTCCCTCTTTAGCGGCATTTATTGAGCGCCCGCAATCCGGAACAAATCAGCGCTGTGGCGGCAGTATAGCGGCGAGCGGTTCGGCCACCTCCTCCAGCGGGCGGCGCTCGGCGTGTACCGCCCAGCGCAGCGCGGCGAGGCCTGCGCCGATGACAAGCGCGGCGCCGATCGCATAGCCGGCGGCCACGGCGGCATGGCTGCCGGTGTCGATCAGCGCGCCGAACAGCCACGGCGCCGCGAAGCCGCCGGCGCCGGTTCCCACGGCGTAGAACAGCGAGATCGCCAGCGCCCGCATCTCGATCGGGAACACCTCGCTGACGGTGAGATAGGCCGAGCTCGCCGCAGCCGAGGCGAGGAAGAACACGGCCGACCAGGCCAGGGCCTGGCTTCTCGCGTCGAGCCAGCCCTGCAGGAACGCCCAACCGGTCAGCGCCAGGCCGACGCCCGAAAGCGTGTAGGTCGCCGCGATCATGACGCGCCGGCCGAGGCGGTCGAACAGCGGCCCGAGCAGAAGCGGCCCGAGCACGTTGCCGGCGGCGAACGGGAAGATGTAGAGCGCCACGTCGTCGTCGGCGACGCCGTGGAAACGCGTCAGCACCAGCGCGTAGGTGAAGAAGATGGCGTTGTAGAAGAACGCCTGCGACACCATCAGCGCGAGCGCCAGGCCGCTGCGCGAACGGTAGCGGTGCCACAGCACGTGCCAGACCTCGGCCAGCGACGGTGCCGCGCGGGCCGCCAGCGTCAGTGTGCGGTCGGCACGCGGCAGCGCGCCGTGGCGCGCCTCGACCTCGGCCTCGATGGCGCGCACGATGCGCTCGGCCTCGTCGACGCGGCCGTGTGTCAGCAGCCAGCGCGGGCTCTCGGGCACGTCGCGGCGCACCAGCAGGATGGCGACGGCGAGCAGCCCGCCGAGCACGAAGCCGGCACGCCAGCCGTGCACCGGGCCGAGCACGCGCGGATCGAGCAGCACCAGGCTGAGAGCCGCGCCGAGCGCCGCGCCGAGCCAGAAGCTGCCGTTGATCGCCAGGTTGACGCGGCCGCGCACGCGCGCCGGGATCAGCTCGTCGATCGCCGAGTTGATCGCCGCGTATTCGCCGCCGATGCCCAGCCCGGTGGCGAAGCGGCACAGCGCGAAGAAGGCGAAGTTCGGCGAGAACGCTGTCACGAGCGTCGCCGTCATGTAGACCGCCAGCGTGACGAGGAACAGCCGCTTGCGTCCGAGCCGGTCGGCCAGCCGCCCGAAGACGAGCGCGCCCAGCACGGCGCCGCCGACATACAGCGACCCCGCCAGCCCGACTTGCGTTCCGCTGAGCGCCAGCGTATCGGCGCGCTCCAGGACGCCGCCGATCGAACCGACGAGCGTCACTTCGAGCCCGTCGAGCACCCAGGCGATGCCCAGCGCGAGGACGACGCGCCAGTGCCAGCGCGACCAGGGCAGGCGGTCGAGTCGGGCCGGGATGTCGGTGCGCAGCACGGTGGGCAAGTCGGCAAGCGTCATGCCGATCGTGGGGGATTGCGGCGCGGCAGGCAACGTGGTGCCGTCGCGGCTAGAGTGGGCGGCGGCACCGGGGAGAACGAGGATGCAGTTTGCGAGTCGACGAATCCGAGCGCTGGCCGCGGCGCTGCTGCTGGCGGCGGCCGGGCCCGCCGCCGCGGCGCTCGCCGTCGGCGACGCGGCCCCCGACTTCACCGCCGAAGCGGCGCTCGGCGGCCGCATGTTCCGCTTCGCGCTCGCCGACGCCTTACGCAAGGGGCCGGTGGTGCTTTACTTCTACCCCAAGGCGTTCACGCGCGGCTGTACCCTGGAGGCCAACGCCTTCGCCGAGGCGACGCCGAAGTTCGCCGCGCTCGGCGCGACGGTCGTCGGCATGTCCAACGACGACATCGAGACT
>Ga0138256_10002004_pt1 | contig 21925 bp, 25 predicted proteins | sample KNB2016incub_MG_FD_105486 | JGI IMG/M metagenome (GOLD analysis project Ga0138256, IMG submission 105486) | Active sludge microbial communities from wastewater in Klosterneuburg, Austria - KNB2014incub_MG | ecosystem: Engineered > WWTP > Activated sludge > Unclassified | place: Austria... | reverse complement strand
TGGGCCGGCATCCGCTGGCACTGCTGCGCCGGCATCTGTCACGCTTTCACGTCGTGCCGGCGGACGTGTTGCGCACCTATCCGGATGGGCGCCTGGCGCGCGCCAGCGGCCTGGTCACCCACCGGCAGCGGCCCGAGACGGCCAAGGGCGTGGTCTTCGTGACGCTGGAGGACGAGACCGGCGCCGTCAACGTCATCTGCTGGCCGCAGGTGGTGCAGCAGCAGCGCCGCGCGCTGCTGGCCAGCACGCTGCTCACCGTCTACGGCATCTGGCAAAGCGAGGGCGAAGTGCGCCACCTGGTGGCGCGCCAGCTGGTGGACCATTCGGCGCTGCTGCAGGGGTTGACGGCGACGAGCCGCAATTTCCGCTGAAGGCCGGCGCCGCAGGCGTCGCTGCCGCGCGCGAGACACCCCCACCGCCACGCCAGTTGCTGCCCGACGCGACAATGTCCTCCATGTTGTTCCTGCTCTCCCCCGCCAAGACCCTGGACTACGAAACCCCGGTGCGCGCGCCGGTGCTGAAAAGGGCCACCGACCCCTTGTTCACCGACCGTGCCGCCGAACTGATCGAGGTGCTGCGCCGCAAGACACCGGCCCAGGTGGCCGGCCTGATGGACCTGTCCGACAAGCTGGCGGCCTTGAACGTGGCGCGCTACGGCGCCTGGCAGCCCGCGGCCACGCCCGCCAACAGCAAGCCCGCGGTGCTGGCCTTCAATGGCGACGTCTACGAAGGCCTGGACGCGAAGACGCTGAAGGCGGCCGACCTGGCCTGGGCGCAGCAGCATCTGGTCATCCTGTCCGGCCTGTACGGCGCGCTGCGCCCGCTCGACCGTCTGCAGCCCTACCGGCTGGAAATGGGCACCGCCCTGGCCACGCCGCGCGGCAAGGACCTCTACGCCTATTGGGGTGACACCGTGGCCGACTACCTGAACCAGCGGCTGGCGGGCGAAAGAAGCCCGCTGATCGCCAACCTGGCATCGGTCGAATATGCCCGCGTGGCCTTGCGCAAGACCCTGGCCGCGCGCGTGGTCGACTGCCAGTTCGAGGAGTGGAAAGGCGGCGGCTACAAGATCATCAGCTTCTTCGCCAAGCAGGCGCGCGGTCTGATGGCGCGCTATGCCATCGAGCACCGCGTGCGCCGGCCCGAGCAGCTGCAGGGTTTCAGCGCCGCCGGCTATGCGCTGGCGCGCGAGGTTTCCACACCCGAGCGGCTGGTCTTCCGCCGCCGCGCCTGAACCAGGGCTGCGCGAAAATAGCGGCGATGAGCGTCGCCACCCAGTTGATCACCGACGACCTGCGGCGCTGGATCGTCGCCCAGACCGAGGCTGGCTGCCGACCCGAGGACGTGCTCGCCGCGATGCATGACAGCGGCTGGGCCGAAGCCGTGGCCGCCGCTGCGCTGGAGCAGACGCTGCGCGAACGCCTGGCCGAACTCGACGCTGAAACCGGCGCCGCTGCTCCGGCGGCGCGTGCTTCGAAGGTGCCTGAACCCGACTTGGCGGGGGCCCCGGCGGTGTTGCTGGCCGGTGGCCGGCAGGTGCGAGTGCTGGCCACCCTGCAGCGCCCGCGCGTGGTGGTCTTCGGCGGCTTGCTGTCCGACGACGAATGCCGTGGCCTGATGGCACTGGCCGAACCGCGGTTGCTGCGCTCCGAGACCGTGGACAACGCCACCGGCGGCAGCGAGGTCAACGCCGCCCGCACCAGCGACGGCATGTTTTTCGAACGCGGCGAGGCGCCGCTCATCACTGCCGTGGAGCAGCGCATCGCCGAGTTGCTGCGCTGGCCGCTGGACCACGGCGAGGGGCTGCAAGTGCTGCGCTACCGGCCGGGCGCGCAATACCGCCCGCACCACGACTATTTCGACCCCGCCCACCCAGGCACGGCGCGCATCCTGCAGCGTGGCGGGCAGCGTGTGGGTACGCTGGTGATGTACCTCAACGCGCCGGAAGGCGGCGGCGCCACCACCTTCCCGGACGTGGGCCTGGAAGTGGCGCCGGTGCGTGGCAACGCCGTCTTCTTCAGCTACGACCGCGCCCACCCCGCTACCGGCACGCTGCACGGCGGCGCGCCGGTGACGGCGGGGGAGAAGTGGGTGGCGACGAAGTGGCTGCGCGAAGGCGTCTTCGTCTGAGGGCGCCGCTGCCGCGCGCCAGGTCTGGGCGTCGTGGTCAGGTCAGCGCGCCGGCTCCTGTGCGCCGCCTCGCCTCGGGGTAGATCAGCGACTCCTCCAGCGCGATATGTTCGTGCTGCAGGGCCGTGAATTCGGGCAGGGCGTCGCGCAGGAAGGCCAGGTGCTCGTCACGCCAGCCCCGTGCCACGGCCTGCAGGTGGGGTTCGATTTCGAGCCAGTCCTCCTCGAACCAGTGATGGTCCTGCTGCAGGCGCTGCACATGGGCAAGCAGTTCGGCACTCGCCCCTTCCAGCAGGCCGGGGAAGACAACGGTCTCCTCGGCTTCGTGGTGCTGGCGTGCGGCACCCCCGAAGAAGCCGCAGGCACGCTCGGCCAGTGCGGCCGCTTCGGGGCCGCCCGCGGGCTGCGTCAACAGATCGGGCAGCCGTTCCAGTTCGGCCAGGATCTGCAGGATCTGGCGGTGCGTTTCGTCGAGGGCGGCGAACGAGGGCAGGGTCGGTGCGGCGGGCCTGGCCGGACGGGCAGGTCGGATTCTGGCGCTCGGCATGGTGGGGTCGTTTCAGTCCTGGCGCCCATTCTTCGGCGCTCGGGCATGCCCGACTTGTGCGAGATCAAGCCGGGCGCAGATCACCTGGCAGCAATCGACTTGGGCAGGTAGGCCAGCCCACTGTGCCGCATCGGCGCTCAGATCGTGACCTGCTCGCCGAACTCGGGCACGCGCACGCGCCAGCCCAGGTCGTTCTGGATCGCCACGCGCAGCGCGTCGGCGGCATCGGGTTCGCCATGCACGACGAAGGTCTGCTGAGGCGCCCGCTTCAGGTGGCGCAGCCAGGCGAGCAACTCGCCATGGTCGGCGTGACCCGAGAAGCCCTCGAGGTGCCTCACCTCGGCGCGCACCGGCACCATCTCGCCGTGGATCTTGACCTCGCGCTCGCCGGCCACCATCCGTGCGCCGCGGCTGCCACCGACCTGGAAGCCGGGGAAGACCACGGCATTGCGTTCGTCGGGCGCGCGCGCCTTCAGGTGGTGCAGCACGCGCCCGCCGGTGGCCATGCCGCTGGCCGAGATGATGATGGCCGGGTAGCGCGACGCCGACAGCCGCATCGACTGCTGCACCGTGGCGACCATGCGCACGCCGTCGCACAGCGTGGCCACCTCGCGCGCCGGCACGCGCAGCAAGCGGCCGTGGTGACGGTACAGCGCGGTGGCTTCCAGCGCCATCGGGCTGTCCAGGAAAATAGGCAGTTCCTTCGGGATCAGCCGCGCCCGCCGCAGCCGCTGCAGCACCAGCAGCAGCGCCTGCGCGCGGCCGACCGCAAACGAAGGCATCAGCACCGAACCGCCGCGCTGCACGGTGCGGTTGACGATGTCGGCCAGCAGCGCCGCGCCGTCTTCTGGCGGGTGCGTGCGGTTGCCGTAGGTGGACTCCACGATCATCACGTCGGCCGGCGGCGGCGGCTCGGGCGGCGGCATCAGCAGGTCGTCCTGGCGACCGACGTCGCCCGAAAAGACGAGTCGCTGACCGCCATGGGTCAGCGCCACCGAGCACGCTCCGAGCAGGTGGCCCACCGGCGTGAGCTTGACCGTGCTGTGGCCGATCTTCAGTTCACGCCCCGGTGGCAGCGGCACGAACTGGCCCAGCGCGCGGTGTGCGTCGGCTTTCGTATACAGCGGCAGCGCCTTGACGTGGCGCGAATAGCCGTAGCGGTTGGCACGCCGCGCGTCTTCTTCCTGCAGGTGCGCGCTGTCCAGCAGCAGCACCCGCGCCAGCTCGCAGGTGGCCGGGCTGGCGTGGATGGGGCCGCGAAAGCCGTGCTTCACCAGCGCCGGCAGCCAGCCGCTGTGGTCCAGGTGGGCGTGGCTGAGCACCACGGCGTCGACCTCGCGCAGCGCGGCCGGACTCTGCCAGTTGCGTTCGCGGTGCAGCTTCCAGCCCTGGAACAGGCCGCAATCCAGCAGGATCTGCCGGTCGCCAGTGTCGATCAGATGGCGCGAGCCGGTGACGCCGTCGGCGGCACCGAGAAAGTGGATCTTCATGTTCCCAGGTCCTGCAATTCGGCCGACTCGACGATGCGCACGCCGGGTCGGCCATCGGCCAGCGCGCGCCGCAGGGCTCGCGCCACGGTGGCGGCGGCGATCGGCCGCCAGGTCTTGGGAATGAGCGGCGCCAACGGTGCGGTCAGCGCCAGCGCCAGCCGCTCGCCGGGGCGTGCCGGCTGGCCGAGCGCGCTGCGGTCGCCGGCCAGCAGCGAAGGCCTGGCGATGACGAGGCTGGCAAAGCCCAGGCCGGCCAAGGCCTCTTCCATCTCGCCCTTGACGCGGTTGTAGAAGCCAGGCGATCGCGGGCTGGCGCCCAGCGCCGAGACCACCGCGAAGCGCTGCACGCCGGCACTCTGCGCGGCGCGCGCGAAGGCCAGCACGGCGTCGAAATCCACGGCGCGAAAGGCGGCCTGCGAACCGGCGGCCTTGATCGTGGTGCCGAGGCAGCAATAGGCTTCAACGGCCCGGGGCAGTGCGGGCAGGGCGGCAAAGTCCAGCAGGTGCACACGCTGCAGCGGCGCTGCCACGCCTCGTATCTCGAGCGGCCGGCGCACCAGCAGGTGCAGAAGACCGGGCCCATCCCATTGGCGGGCCAGCTCGCGTCCGATCAGGCCACTGGCGCCGGCAAGCAAGGCTGTCATGCTGGGCAGCCTACCCGAAGCGCGCTGCCGCAGCTTGCGCGCGCGCAACGCACGTCGTCGTCAGCGGAAGTGTTCGAGCAACCGCTCCAGGGCGATCGTGAACGGCTGCGCCAGCATCGGCAGCGTCAGCAGCAGCCCGAGCAGGCCCAGGCCCAGCGTGACGGGAAAGCCGATGGCGAAGATGTTGATCTGCGGCGCCACGCGCGAGATGGTGCCCAGGGCGATATTCACGAACAGCAGCATCGTCACCATCGGCAGCGCGATCCACAACCCCATGCTGAAGACCTCGGCACCCCAGCGCTGCGGCTGCATCTCGCGCACGAAGGCAAACGGCTCGGGTCCCACCGGAAAGGCCGCGAAACTCTGCCCCAGGGCCGCGACCACCAGCAGGTGGCCGTTGACGACGATGAACAGCCAGGCCACGATGGCACCGAAGAAGCGGCTGGCCGCGGTGGCCGTGCTGGCCGAGAGCGGGTCGAAGAAACCCGCGAAATTCAGCCCCATCTGCAGGCCGATGATCTCGCCGGCGAATTCCACCGCCGCGAAGACCACGCGAACCGCGAAGCCCAGCGACAGGCCGATGACCACCTGCTGCACCACCAGCAGCAGCGCCAGCGGCGAGTGCAGTGCGATGCCGGTCACGGCCGGCGGCAGCTCGGGCAGGCTGGGCTGCGCGGCGATCGCGATCAGCGCCGCCAGCCCGATACGCACGCGCGTCGGCACCATGCGCGTGCCCAGCACCGGCAGCGCGGTGAACAGCGCCAGCGCGCGCAGGAAGGGCCACAGCAGCGGCGTGATCCAGGCCAGGACCTGGGATTCGGTGAAGGTCAGCACGTTCTGTTTGACATCGGGTGGCGGCGATGGGATGCACCGCGGGGCCGGGTGGGTGCGTTCTGCACTCTGCCGGACTGGCGTTTGGTTGACTGGGGTTGACCCTCACCCTGCCGGGTCCCGGCCCGGCGGCCGGGTAACTTTCTTCTGCTGGCACAGAAGAAAGTCACCAAAGAAGAGTGCCTGAAGACAAACACCTCTCAGCTCGTTCGGCGCGCTCCGCATGCCCGGCCCAGCGGGTGACCTGCCACCGTGCGACACATCGCACCCTCCGCTCGCTCGTACGCCACGGCTCGCTTCGCATCGCCGGAATGGGTAGGACCCGCTCCGCTGCGCCACCGCGCCACTGCACCACTTCACCTCTGAACCGTTGAACCGCAGCACCATTGCACGATTGCCGAGTCCTCGTGTCCGCATTGGTGCACCGCTACGGTCGAAGACCAAGGGCGAAGCGCAGCGAGCCCGTAACGTACGAGCGGGCTGCTGTGGCGATCTTCCTCGCGCTGTCAGGTCACCCGCTGGGCCGGGTGTGCGGAGCGCGCCGAACGAGCTGAGGGGTGTTTGTCTTAGGCACTCTTCTTTGGTGACTTTCTTCTGTGCCAGCAGAAGAAAGTTACCCGCCCGCCGGGGCGGGACCCGGCAACGTGATGGTACGCCCATGCTTCCTACACGCGCCGGTGACAGACGGCATGAATCGCGTCCCGACAGACAACCGACAGGAGCCTGCACGGCGGTCGAATGTCCAGCCCACGTCACTGCTCAGCCCACGGCCGCAGGAATGGCCTGCAGCACACGCTGCAGATATTCCACCAAGGTCGTCACCATCCACGGTCCGGCGAAGCCCAGCACGGCGGCGGCGGCCACGATCTTGGGCACGAAGCTCAGCGTGGCCTCGTTGATCTGCGTGGCGGCCTGGAAGATGCTCACCACCAGACCTACCACCAGAACCACCCCCAGCACCGGGGCGGCCACCATCAGCAGCACCGTCAGGCCTTGCTGGCCGGCGGCGAGGACTTGTTGTGCGTCCATGTCCGGATCCGGGTTCTCAGGAGGCGAACGAAGCCGCCAGCGAACCCAGCAGCAGGTTCCAGCCGTCGGCCAGCACGAACAGCATCAGCTTGAACGGCAGGGCCACGAGCACGGGGCTCAACATCATCATGCCCAGGCTCATCAGCACGCTGGCCACGATCATGTCGATGATGAGGAAGGGGATGAAGATCATGAAGCCGATCTGGAACGCGCTCTTCAGCTCGCTCGTCACGAAGGCCGGCACCAGCACAGTGAGCGGCACTTCGGCGCCCTGCACCTCGGCCGGCAACTTGGCCAGGCGGGCGAACAGCATCACGTCGCTCTGCCTTGTTTGCTTGAGCATGAATTCGCGCAAGGGCTGCACGCCGGTCTTCAGTGCCTCGTCCACCGGCATCGTGCCCGCGGCGTAGGGCGCCCAGGCCTGTTCGTAGACCTTGTCGAAGGTCGGCGCCATGACGAAGAAGGTGAGGAACAGGCTCATGCCGATGATCACCTGGTTGGGCGGTGCGGCTTGCGTGCCCAAGGCCTGGCGCAGCAGCGACAGCACGATGACGATGCGCGTGAAGCCCGTCATCAGCAGCAGCACCGCGGGCAGGAACGACAGCGCGGTGAAGAACAGCAGCGTCTGGATCGGCACCGAATAGCTGGTGCCACCAGCGCCTTGCGCCACCATCAGCGGCAGCCCGCCGGCCGACTGGGCCAGCGCACCGCCCGTGGCCACGCTCAGCCCGGCCAGCAGCAACGTGCGCCGCATCCCGCGTTCAATGCGCATCGCGGCCGGCACCGTTCTGGCGCACGCGTTGCAGCAGCTGTGCGAAGGCCGGCGGCGGCGGCGCGGCGCTGCCGGCCGCCTGGGCCTGCGGCGCCATCGTGTGCAGCGTGCTGATGCCTTGCGGCGTGACGCCCAGCACCAGCCACTGCCGGTCTGCGCCCTGGCCTACTTCCACCGTCACCAGCCGCTGCTGCGCCGACAGCGGCAGCACGGCTACCGAACGCGGCGTACCGGCAGCGCCGGATGCTGCACCGCCCAGCGGCGTGCGCTTCAGGAACCACAGCACCAGCGGGATCGCCGCCACGACGGCCGCGAACCACAACAGCGAACCCCATGCAGGCGTCATGTCCGCGCCGGCGCTCAGGTGCGGGACAGGCGCCGCATGCGCTCGCTCGGCGTCACGATGTCGGTCAGGCGGATGCCGAACTTGTCGTTCACCACCACCACCTCGCCCTGGGCGATGAGGTAGCCGTTGACGAGCACGTCCATCGGCTCGCCGGCCAGCGTTTCCAGTTCCACCACCGAGCCCTGCGCCAGCGCCAGGATGTTCTTGATCGGGATGCGCGTGCGGCCCAGTTCCACCGTCAGCTGCACGGGGATGTCCAGGATCATGTTGATGTCGTTGCCGGCGCCGGTGGGCAACGTGCCGCCCGCGGCGAAATGGGTGAACGCGGCCGGCGCCACCGACTCGACGGGCGCTGCCACTTCGCTGGCCAGTTCGTGGCCGGCGGTGGGTGCCGTGCGCGCGGCGGCCCAGTCGGCGGCGGCGGGATCGTCGCGGGTGTCGAACGTGTCGGCGGGCAGGGTCATCTCGGGTTCAGCGGCCATCGTGGTGTGCTCCGAGCCAGCCCACGGTGGAACTGGCGATGAGGCGGTCGATCTTGATCGCGTAGCGGTTGTTGGCGGTGCCGTAGTGGCAGTCGAAGACCGGCACGCCGTCGACCGTGGCCTGGATCTGCGGGTCCAGGTCGAGCTCGATGAAGTCGCCGGGCTTGAACGAGAGCAACTGCTCCACCGTGGCCGGCGCGTGGGCCAGTTCGGCTACCAGTTCCACCTCGGCGGCCTGGATCTGCTGCTGCAGCAGGTCGACCCAGCGCCGGTCGGGCTCGGTGCCGTCGGCGGCTTGCTCGGCGTAAAGCACGTCGCGGATGGGCTCCAGCGCACCGTACGGAAAACACAGGTGCACGGCGCCCGAGCTCTCGCCGATCTCGAAGGTGAAGCTCGTGCTGACCACGGTCTCGCCGGGGCTGGCGATATTGACGAACTGCGGCTGCATCTCGGAACGCTGATACTCCAGCTCCAGCGGGTAGATGCCCTGCCAGGCCTTGCGGTATTCGGCCACGATGGTGTCGACCAGGCGACGGATGACGCGCAGTTCGGTGGCCGAGAAGTCACGCCCCTCGATGCGGGTGTGGAACTTGCCCACGCCGCCGAACAAGGCGTCGATCACCGCGAACACCAGGCTCGGGTCGCACACCACCAGCCCGGCGCCGCGCAGCGGCTTGACGCCCACCACGTTGAAGTTGGCCGGCACCACGATCTCGCGCAGAAAGGCGCTGAACTTGTGCACCCTGATGCTGCCGACGGAGACCTCGGCGGGCCGGCGCATGACCTCGAACAGCCCACCGCGGATGTTGCGCGCGAAGCGTTCGTTGACGATCTCCAGCGCCGGCATGCGGCCGCGCACCACGCGCTCGGCGGCGCTGAAGTCGACGCTGCGCACGCCGCCCGCCGCAGCGGCTTCGGGCTCGGGCGACTCTTCGTCGGCGGTGATGCCTTGCAGCAGCGCGTCGACCTCGTCCTGCGAAAGAATCTGCTGGTTCATGGGCGCAGCCGGTCGCGTTGCCGCAGGATCACTGGATGATGAAATTGGAGAAGTGCACCGCCTTCACCGGCAGCGCCGCCGCAGCCGCCGGTTGCGTCTTCTTGCCCTGAGCCGGCGCGTCATTGGCCCGGGCGTCCAGCACTTTGTCGTCGACCTCGTAGCCGAGCGCGCGCGAGGCCTCGCGCCTGATGCGCTCGGCCAGCAGAGCCTTGCCTTCGCGGCCCAGCAGGTCGGCGGCGGTGCGGTCGCCAATGGCCATCAGCACGTTGTTGCGGATGGCCGGCATGAAGGCCTTGATCTCGTCGCCGGTCTTGGCGTCTTCGATCTCCAGCGTGATGCCGACCTGGGCATAACGGTCGGCCTGGCGGTCGGCCAGGTTGACGGTGAAGGGGTCCAGCGGCACGAAGACCGGCGAGGTTCCGCCGTGGCGGCGCACCGCAGCGGGGGTCGTGGCTTCTTCGCCCTCGCCCTCGGCGTCCGATGCACCCGCGTTCCTTTTCAGCAGCAGGGCGGCGGCGCCGCCGCCGACGACCAGCACGAGCAGCGCGGCCACGGCAACGATGAGGATCAGCTTCTTCTTGATCTTGGCGGGCGGGGGCGCTGCGACGGCCGTGGCGGTGGACATGCGGTCTCCTGGGAGCATGGCGCCGGAGCCCGCCGCGGTGGCGGCTCTCGGCGTGTCGAGACCATTATTGAGACCGGGGGCGGCGCGGGAAGCCGTGAAAAGGGCGGCATAAGCGGGCCATCACGACCCGCTGGCGGGCCTTCAGGCGACGAGGTCGACCACGCCGCGGCGAGCCGGCGCCGCGGGGGTGGCGCGCCGTGGCGCTTCGAGGCCGCGATCGCCGCTGGGTATGTTGCCGGGGCCCCCACCGGGCTGGCCCGGCGCATCGCCGCCGTCGCGCTGGCGCGGCTGCTCGAAGACACCGCCGCCGCTGAGCGTGAGGCCGGCTTCGCGCAGGCTGCCGGCCAACATCGGCATCGACTGCTCCAGGGCCTGGCGCGTGAGCGCGTGTTCGGCGGCCATGTGCACTTGCGCGGCCTGGCCGTCGATCTGGATGCGTACCGTGACCGGGCCCAGTTCTGCGGGGTGAAGGTGAAGCCGCGCATGCTGCACGCCTTCGCGCACGAAGGTCGTGAGCTGCGCGCCGAGCTGGCTCGAGAAATCGGCGCTGCCAGGGGCGGCCACAAGGCGGGCCTCGGCCGGCGTGGCGGGCGCGGCCACGGCGGATATGCCGGCGGGGACCAGAGCCTGACCCATGGGCAGCGAGAGCGCGAACGGGGTGCTGCCGGCTTCGTCGGCGGGCCGCGCGAATTCGTCGTCCGCAGGCGGGACCTGTGGCGCGACGATCCCCGTCACTGTCGCCTGGCCAGGGCCAGGGCCAGCGCCAGCGCCAGGCCAGGGGGCCGGCTGCGCAGCCGCGTTCGCCGCATCGGTCGCTACCGCCACGACCGGTTGGCCGACGGCGTGCTGTGCGACGGTCAGCTCCGTGGCCGTTCGATGGCCTGCGGCATCCGGCGTTTCGCCACTGGGGCTGAAGCGCGGTGCAGTGTCCAGGCCGGCGCCGACGTCGGGTGTGCGGGTCTCGGCCGGGCCCGCCACCGCTGGCGCGGCCTCGGTGCCGGAATCGCGCGGCATGGGCGCACCAGGCCGGTCGTGGAATGGTGGCGTGGGCACCGCACCCTCGTTGTCCGCAGGGGGCGCGACGACGTCGCCCGGTGCCGGCAGGCGTTGCGGCGCCCCCTTGTCGGCGTTGCTGTTCGGTCGTGGCACTACAGGCGGGGGCCCGTTCAGGGGTGGCTTGGTTCGGTCCGCGGTTGGGGTCGCAGGCAATCCTTGCATGGGAGCCGGCGTGAGGAGCGGGGCCGATTGCCGCACCTCCGGGGGGGCGGCTTCGGTGGCCGTGTCGCGCGGCATCGGCGCGCCGGGCTGGTCGTGGAAAGGCGGTGCGGGCACCGCGGGGGCGCCGTCCGATGGCGGCAGCACGATGCCACCCGGTGCAGGTTCGGGCGGTCGCGGCGCATCCGGCGGCGGCTTGAGCCCGTACGCCAGCGGTGTGCGTGCAAGGTCCTCCGAAGCGATCCTCGTGCGCAGCCCATGCCGCGCGTTCAGCTCCGTGAGCAGCTTGTCGGTGTCGTCGCCGGTCGCGCCTGGAGCCTGAACGACCTTGGTGGCCTGTGGCCCGCGATCTGCCGACGGGGCCGCCAGGGCTCGGGCGGGCTTGACGAGCGCAGGGACCGGTTCGTGGGCCATGCGCTGCAGCGCACGCGGGAAGACCCCCGGGTGGCCGTCATCGGCGTTGCCGGGGCGCATGTCGACCGAAGCGCTGGCCGCCCGCGCCTGTGGGGTCGTCAGCTTGGCCGTGGCAGCCACGAGGGGGATGGCGGTGATCATGGTCAGGTCTTCAATGTGTGGCGGGCAGCGCGTCGGCATGCCGGCGGCGATGCCGTTGCACGGCAGCGTCGTCGCTGCGTCGCTGCTCCAGCCGTGCCGCCACGAGTCGCTGTTCCTGCGCCCGGCGCTCGAGCAGCTTGCGCACCGAGGCCACGCGGGTCTCGTGCGCCAGCAGCGTGCCGCGCAGCTGCAGCACGCGCGCTTCGGCCGTCTGCAGCTGGCCGTTTTGCTGGCCCAGGGCCTGGTCCAGGCGCTGCATGAAGTTGCGGTGGCAGTGCAGCAGTTCGACCGGTGCCGTGCTGCCGGCCCGCGTGGGGCCGCGCTCGTGATATTCGCCGCGGTAAGTGTGCAGCTGTTCGGCCTGCAGCCGCAGCCGGTGCGCAGCCTGTTCGGCGTGCAGCAGCGCGGCCAGCGCCTCGTCGCGCTGGCGCACGGCGTGTTCGAGCAGGGTGTGCAATGCGGTGGTCATCGGGTTCGGCCTCGGGTCAGGTGTCCATCAGGTGGCGCAGCATGGCGCGGCTGGCGTCCAGCCCGGCGCGTTCGTGCATGTCCTGCTGCAGCAGCGCGTTCATCTTCGGCTGCAGCCGCACGGCGGTGTCGAGTTCGGCGTCGTGGCCGGCCTGGTAGGCGCCGAGCTGGATGAGGTCGCGCGCCTTGTTCACGCGCGACAGCAACTGGCGCATGCGGCGTGCCGCGTGCAGATGTTCGCGCGGCGCCACGGCGGTCATCACGCGCGATATCGAGCGTTCCACGTCGATGGCCGGAAAGTGCCCGGCCTCGGCCAGTTCGCGCGACAGCACGATGTGGCCGTCCAGGATGCCGCGCGCGGCGTCGGCGATCGGGTCCTGCGGGTCGTCGCCCTCGCTGAGCACGGTGTAGAAGGCGGTGATCGAGCCCACGCCCTGCAGGCCGTTGCCGCTGCGTTCCACCAGCTGCGGCAGTTTGGCAAAGCAGCTCGGCGGGTAGCCCTTGGTGGCCGGCGGCTCGCCAATGGCCAGCGCGATCTCGCGCTGCGCCATGGCGTAACGCGTCAGGCTGTCCATCAGCAGCAGCACATGCCGGCCGCGGTCGCGGAAGTGCTCGGCAATGGCGGTGGCGTAACCCGCGCCCTGCATGCGCAGCAGCGGCGGTGCGTCGGCCGGGGCGGCGACGACGACGCTGCGCGCGCGACCCTCGGCTTCCAGGATGTCCTCGATGAATTCCTTGACCTCGCGCCCGCGCTCGCCGATCAGGCCCACGACGATGACGTCGGCCGCGGTGTAGCGCGCCATCATGCCCAGCAGCACGCTCTTGCCCACGCCGGTGCCGGCGAACAGGCCGATGCGCTGGCCGCGGCCCACGGTGAGCAAGGCGTTGATGGCGCGCACCCCGGTGTCCAGCGGGGTGCGCACGGGATCGCGGTCCATCGCGTTGATGGCGCGGCGCACCATGGGTTCGGCGTGCACGCCGGCGATCGGGCCCAGGCGGTCCAGCGGCTGGCCGTGCGAGTCCACCACGCGGCCGAGCAGGCCGTCGCCCATGGGCAGGTGCAGGCCGCGGTCCTCGCTGCGGCGCCAGGGGTGGTTCTCCACGCCCCAGCGTGGCGGCAGATGCGGTGCCGGGCGTGGCACGACGCGCGCACCGCTGCTCAGGCCGTGCAGCTCGCCGGTGGGCATGAGGAAGGCGCGGTCGCCGCTGAAGCCCACCACCTCGGCCAGCACGGCGCCGCCCTGCGCCTGGCCTTCGGGGACGACCTCGCAGACCGAACCCACGGGCAGCCGGATGCCGGCCGCTTCCAGGACCAGGCCGGTCACGCGCAGCAGCGTCCCGGTCGATTCCAGCGGTTGCGGCAGCGAGGCGTAGTCCTGCACGTCGGCCAGCCAGCGCTGCCAGCGGCGGCCGCGCGCATGCAGCCGGTCATGCAGCGGGGTCTGCAGCGGCGTCATGGATGCACCTCGTCCGGGGGGGTGGTATCGCCGCCGTCCAGGGGCTCGAGAGAACCCAGCGCCGCCGCGGCCTGGGCCCAACGGCTGGCGATGCGCGCGTCGATGGCGCCGACGTCGCTCTGCACCAGCACGCCACCGCGTTCGATGGCCGGGTTGGCCTGCAGCCGCGCGCCGCGGGCGGCCAGCGCTTCGGCCGCGCCTTCGGCCACCAGCGGCAGGTCGTGCGGATGCACCTGCACCGAGATGTGACGTGCGCTCAGCATCACCGCGTTGACGGCCTCGGCGGCCACCTGCGCCACCAGTTCGGGCCGCAGCTGCAGTTCGGTGCGCAGCACCTGGCGCGCCAGTTTCACGGCGGTCTGTGCCACCGCCCGTGCGGCTTCGGCGTCGAGGGCGTCGAACTGGCCGTCGAAGGCTTCGAGCAAGGCGCCGATCTGGGCCGTGGCCTGCTGGGCGAAGCTCTGCTTGAAACTCTCCAACGCCACCAGGCCGTCGCGGTAGCCTTCCTGGTAGCCGGTCTGGCGCGCCGCTGCCACGCGGGCCTGCCAATCTTCGGCAGTGGCCGGGACGGGCTCGGCCGCGCCGGCGTCGGCGCCGGCCGCCGCGGGCGCGCCGGGTGACCCGTGCGACCCCGGCACGGCGCCGCCGAAGGTGCCCGGCTGCCAGCTCGCGAAGTCCCCCAGTTCCTCGCGCGGGATGAAACGCGCGTAGGGCGAAGCCGGTCGGGCACCGGCGGGCGGCGGCACGTTGCGCCCGCTGCCTGGCTTAGACGAAGTCGCCATCGCCGCCCCCGGCAAGTACGATCTGCCCCTCGTCGGCCAGGCGCCGAACGATCTTCAGCATTTCTTTCTGCTCCGCCTCCACCTCCGACAGCCGCACCGGACCGCGCGATTCGAGGTCCTCGCGCAGTGTCTCGGCGGCGCGGCTGGACATGTTCCTGAAGATCTTCTCGCGCAGCGACGGCGTGGCCCCCTTCAACGCCACCACCAGCGATTCGCTCTGCACTTCCTTCATCAGTGACTGGATGCCCTTGTCGTCGATCTTCTCCAGGTCGTCGAAGACGAACATGTTGTCCATGATCTTCTGCGCCAGGTCGTTGTCGGCCTCGCGCACGAAGTCGAGCACCGCGGTCTCGATGGCGCTGCCGAGCATGTTCAGGATCTCGGCCGCCGTCTTGGCCCCGCCCAGCGAGGCCTTGCGCGCGCCGCCGCCGCCGGCCAGCACCTGGCCCATGACCTCGTTCAGGTCGTGCAGCGCGGCGGGCTGGATGCCGTCGAGCGTGGCGATGCGCACCATGACCTCGTTGCGCTGGCGTTCCCCGAACAGCTTGAGCACGGCGGCCGTCTGGTCGGCCTCCAGGTGCACCAGGATCGCGGCCACGATCTGCGGGTGCTCGTTGCGCATCAGTTCGGCTACCGCAGCCGGGTCCATCCAGCGCAGGTTGTCGATGCCGGCCACGCTGCTGCCGGCACCGATGCGGTCGATCAGCAGCGCGGCCTTGTCCTCGCCCAGGGCACGGCGCAGCACGCCGTTCACGTAGGCCTGGTTGTCGGGCACCAGCGCGCTGTCGTTGCCGGCGGTCTTCTCCAGGCGGTCCATCACCGCGTCGACGCGTTCGCGCGGCACCGCCTTCATGCGCGTGATGGTCTCGCCCAGCCGCTGCACCTCGCGGGGCGCCAGATGTTTGAAGACCTCGGCCGCCTGCTCCTCGCCCAGCGTCATGAGCAGGATGGCGGCGCTCTCCAGTCCTTCGTCTTCCTGCGCTGCGGACACCGGGGTCGTTCCTCTGCGGTCTCGTTCAGGCGGGTTCGCCGTTGACCCAGCCGCGCACCACCTGTGCCATGGCCGCCGGGTTCTGGCGTGCCAGCGCGCGCGCGGCCTCGATGCGGTCGGCCTGAGCCGAGGCGACCTGCGCCGGGGCGGCCAGCGCCGGCAACGCGCCGCCCGGCGCGGGCAGGGCCGGGTTGCCGCCCACCACTTCGTCGATGCGGCTGCCCGGTGCGGGCGGCGGCGGCGCCAGCACCGCCGTCACCGCGGGCCGCACCAGGCTGAAGACGATTACCAGCGCCACCAGCGCCAGCGCCCCGGGGGCCGCCGCCGAGCGCAGCAGGTCCATCAGCCAGGGCTGCTGCCAGACCGGCGCTTCGACGGCCTCGGGCACGGTTTCGACGCGGAACGGCGCGTTGATCACCTTGACCACGTCGCCACGCTGGGCGTCGAAGCCAATGCCTTGCTGCACCAGCGCCGTGAGTTGTCCGATCTCGGTCTCGCTGAGCGGGGTCGACACCGACTTGCCCTTCGGGTCCACGCTGGTGCGATGGTTCACGACCACGGCGGCGCTGAGGCGACGCACCGAGCCGGCGGCGTTGCGCGTCACGGTCACGGTCTTGTCGACCTCGAAGCGGGTCGCGGCTTCGCGGCGTGCGGCGGCGGCGGCCGCTGCGCCGGGCGCGCCCTGCAGCGGCTGCGCGGCGCCGTTGACGGGTGCGGTGGCCGGCGTTGGCGGCTGGTTGCTGGTGGCCCCGGGCACGCCGCCGGTGGTATTGACCCCCGGTTGGGTGGACTCCTCGCTGCGCTGCTCGCGCACCGCGGCAACGGCGTCGCCGCCCTGGTTGGGGCGGTAGGCCTCGGCGGTCTGCATGACCTGCGAGAAGTCGATGTCGGCGCTGACGCTGGCGCGCACGTTGTCGCGGCCGACCACCGGCTCCAGCAGTGCCAGCACCCGCGTCAGGTGGCCGGCCTCGACCTCGCGGCGGTATTGCAGCTGCTGCGAGTCGAGGCCCTGCGCCGTTTCGTCGTCGCCGGGTGCGGACAGCAGCGCGCCGCTGCTGTCGACCACGCTCACGGCGCGGGCGCTGAGTTCGGGCACGCTGCCGGAGACCACGCGCACGATGCCGGCGATCTGGTTGCGGTCCAGCGTGCGCCCGTTGTGCAACGTCAGCACCACCGAAGCCGAAGGTTTCTGCTGTTCGCGGAAGAAGCCGTTCATCTGCGGCAGCGCCAGGTGCACGCGCGCCGAGCGCACCGACTCCAGCGACTGGATCGTGGTGGTGAGCTCGCCCTCGATGGCACGCTGCATCTTCATGCGTTCCTGGCCTTGGGTCTGGCCGAAGCTGTTCTTGTCCAGCAGCTCGTAGCCGGCGGCGGCACCGGCGCCGCCGCTGGGCAGGCCGGCGGCGGCCAGCTTCATGCGCAGTTCGTGCACGCGCGAGGCCGGCACCAGCAGGGCGGCGCCGCCGTCGGCGAAGCGGTAGGGCACGTTCAGTTGCGTCAGGCGGTCGATGACCTGGCCGCCGTCCTTTTCCGAGAGATTGGGAAACAGCACCCGCCACTCGCCGTCCCGCGCACCGGCCCACAGCGCCACCAGCACCACGGCCAGCGCCGCCAGGCCCAGCAATGCCAAGGTCTGCGTGCGTGCCGGCAGCGCCCGCCAGCGGGCAGCCACGCCTGGCGCAGCGGGGACGAGCGGGGTGGGGACGGTCTGCGTGACGGCGTTGTCCATGAGGCGGCTGCGGATCTTCCGGGGTTGGCCGCATTGTTCGTGGCGCGCCGACGCGACGTGGCGCGAGAAAGGCGACGAAGACTCGCCTGTTCACGCCATCGGGTGCACCGGGCGGGCCTACAGTGGCGGCGTCATGTCGGACCTTCGGCTGCAACCCTTCGACTTCCAGCAGGCGCTGGCCCGCGCCGGGCTGCGCGCCGACGGCACGCCGCGCGCCCAGGCGGCACCCGCCGTGCCCGGCGGTGACTTCCGCTCCGCCATGGTCGACGCGCTGAAGAGCGTGAGCCAGACGCAGTTCCAGGCGCAACGCCTGCAGCGTGAGCTGAGCCTGGACAACCCGGCGGTGAGCCTGGAGGAAACGATGCTGGCGATGCAGAAGTCGCAGCTCGGCTTCCAGGCCACGCTGCAGGTGCGCAACCGGCTGGTGTCGGCCTACAGCGAGATCATGAACATGCAGGTTTGACCGGCTCGGCGCCGGTGCGCCGCATGCCGTGCGCCCGGGACGGCTGGGCCGCCGTTGTGCCGCGGGTGATAAAGTCCCGGCCGGTCGCTGCGACAGCGGCGGCACCCAACCGGAGGACTGCACCCATCATGAAACCGTTCCTTTTCGTTCTCGCTTGCGGCCTGCTTGCGGCCTGCAGCAGCACCGAGGTCGTGGCCCCGACGATGAATGTCTCCCTGGGTCAGCAGCTCATCGACCTGAAGAAGGCCAAGGACTCGGGCGCGCTCTCCGAGAAGGAATGGGAGCAGCAGAAGAAGATGCTGATCGATTCGGTACGCTGAGGAGCCCGCGCCATGAACACCCCCCGCACAGTGCTGCACGCCGTCGTGCTCGCCGTGGCCCTGGCCGGCCTGGCCGGCTGCGGTTCCGACCCCAAGATCACGGTCTCCGGCACCACGTCCGTCTCCAAGGGCACCGAGCTGGCCGACCTGCAGGCGGCGCTCGCGGCCGCCGCCATCAGCCAGGCCGAATACGACAAGCTGCGCGCCATCATCCTGAAGCGGCCGAACTGACGCCGCCCCTGCTGCGGCAGTCCCGGAGCCGCCGTCAGCAGGCGGCCGCCATGTCCTTGGCTGCGACCTGGGCCGCCGAGGCGGCGGCCGGCCTGACGTGCTGCAGGCGCTCGCGCGGCTGGGGGCGGCCGAGCAGGAAGCCCTGCAGTTCGTCGCAGCCATGCCGCGTCAACGCCTGGCGCTGGGCTTCGGTTTCCACGCCTTCGGCGTTGACACGGATGGCCAGCGAGTGCGCCAGCGTGACGATCGAATGCACGATGGCGTCGACCTTGCCGTCGCCGCCCAGTCCGAGCGTGAAGGCGCGGTCGATCTTGAGCTTGTCGAACGGGAAGCGCCACAGGTAGGCCAGGCTCGAATAGCCGGTGCCGAAATCGTCCATGGCGATGCGCACACCCAGTTCGTGCAGCGCGCGCAGCGACTGCAGCACCTGGTCGGTGTGGCTCATCAGCAGCGACTCGGTGATCTCCAGTTCCAGCCGCTGCGGCGCCAGTCCCGATGCGGCGAGGGCGGCGCGAACTTCCTCGACGATGGCGCCCTCGCGCCTGAACTGGGCTGTCGACAGGTTGACCGCCACGGACAGCGCCGCCGGCCAGCGCGCAGCCTCGCGACAGGCGCTGTGCAGTACCCAGTGGCCCAGCGCCTCGATCTGCCCGGTTTCCTCGGCCAACGGAATGAAGTCGCCCGGTGGCACCATGCCACGTTCGGCGTGCGGCCAGCGCGCCAGGGCCTCGTAGCCGATCAGCTGCCCGCCCCGGGCGCCGAAGACGGGCTGGAAGTGCAGTTCCAGGGCCTGCCGCGCCAGGGCGTCGCGCAGGTCCTGGGCCAGCGTGCGCCGCTCCTGCAGGGCGCGGTCGAGCGCGGCATCGTAGAAGCTCCATGCGCCATGGCCACAGGCCTTGGCGCGCTGCAGCGCCAGTTCCGCGTTGTGCAGCAGTTCATCGGCGTTGTTGCCGTCGACGCCGTGGATCGCCGCGCCCACGCTGGCCGTGGCGACGAGCCGGCCGCTGACGCTGGCCAGCGCATGGGGCTGCTCCAGGCTGGACACGATGCGCTGTGCCAGCGCCTTCACGGCCGCGCTGTCGGTCACTTCGCACTGCAGCACCGCAAAACGGTCGCCGGCCAGCCGGGCCAGCAGGTCGGCACCGCGCAGCACGCCGCGCAGCCGCTCGGCCACCTGCCGCAAGAGGTGGTCGCCGGCGGTGCGGCCGTGGGCGTCGTTGACGTCGCTGAAGCGGTCGAGGTCGATGCACAGCACCGCCAGCCCCGGCGCGCCGGGCGTCCGGTCCACGCAGCTGCCGGCCAGCGCCTCGCGGAAGCTGGCGGCGTTCAGCGCGCCGGTCAGTACGTCGTGGCGCGAGAGGAACTGCACCCGCTTTTCGGTGTCGCGCTCGCGGCGCGCCTGCGCACGCCACAGCAGCGCCCCGGCCAGGAAGGCCAGGGCCAGCGCCGTGCTCGCGGTCAGCGCGGCGCGGCGGAACGAAGCCGCCGTGGTGGCTGCCACGTCGGTCTGGTCCAGGGAGACCTCGACCACGCCGATGATCTGCTTGCCATGGCGCACCGGTACATGGGCTTCGCTGTACACGTCGGGGTGGCCGGCGGTGCTGCCGCGGTGCAGCTTGATGCGGACCGTGCCCTGGCTCGCGGCCGCGGCCGCGCCCGCCTGGTCGGCTTCTGCGATGTCCTCGGGCCGCGGCGCGGTGGCCACCGACTCCGACACCACCAGCAGGCGGCCGCCGGTGTCGTAGAGCTTGAAGCGGAACAGGCCGGCCGTGCCGCGCAGGCTGGTCAGGCGATCCTGGGCCTGGGTCGAGGGCAGGTCGCCGGCGAAGACGAGGTCGATGTCGGGCACATGGACGGCCATGTGCCGGGCCCACGCGAGTGCGGCGCGCTCGGCGTCGGCGGCCAGGTGGTGGTCGGCCTGGCGGTCGATGGCCAGCGTGACGCCGGCCACGGCGAGCAGGGCGCCCAGCAGGACGGCCGTCCATGCGGCGGGGCGAAACCGCGCCAGTCCGAGGTTCAGCATGGCGGGTATCCTCTGGCGGCAGAAGCCTCGTCGGCGCCTTCGCTGCAGATGCGCGTGCGGCCCAGGGGCGTCATGGTCACGCGCAGCCGTTCGCCGCGGCGGCCCTCCAACCGCGCCGGGTGGATGTCGGCCTCGCCGCCCGGATGCAGCTGCAGGGAAAAGGATTCGAGCAGGCGCACCCCGGGGTGGTCGGATGCCCGCACCGTCTTCAGCTGGCAGGCCTGTGCTGCCGCGCATCCGCAGCCGGGTGCGTTGGCCACGCTCCAGCACCAGTCGGTGCCGTCGCGTGCCTGCACGTGCAGCGAACGGCCGAGCCGGGCGGCCTCGAAGCGGGCCTCGGCAATGTCGGCAGCCAGCCCTTCGGCCGCCCCGGCCAGACGGGCGCGGTCGACGCGCTGGCCCAGCGAAGGCAGCGCCAGCGTGCCCAGCACGGCCATCACCGCCAGCGTGACGACCAGTTCGAGCAATGTGAAGCCGGAAAGTGCGGGGTACTTCAAGCTGGCCACCTTCAACGCCGCCAGCAACGGGCAGAAGGCCCCGGTGTCGAAAAACCCTGCACCACGACGAGCGTGAGCTCGCTGCACTCGCGGTCGTCGGCCTGCGGTCCGCCAGCGCGCGCGGTGGCGGTGGCGCGGTAGCCGTCGGGGCCGTTGAGCGCCATCGACACGGTGTAGCGCCCCTCGGGGCTGACCGTGCCCACGCCGCGCAACACGCCGAGTTGTGCGGCGTACAGGCCGTGCGCCGAGCGGTGCTGTTCCTGCGCCGCCTGCAGGCGCGTCAGCGCCGCCACGGCGTCCACGCGGCCGGCATGGAGCAGGTGGCCACGGTACGAGGGCAGCGCCACGGCGGCCAGCACCGCGACCACGCCGGCTGCGATGCACAACTCGACCAGCGTGAAACCGCTGGGTCGGCCCGGCTTCGACCGTTTCGAGTTCATCCCAGCGCGAGCAGGCGGCGGCGCTTCTGCGCCTGGTCGATCCAGCGCTGCAGCACGCGCTCGGCGGGGCCGGCCAGCTGGCGCCATTCGCAGCCCACGCGTCTGCCACCCGGCTGGCCCGAGGGGCTGCGGTCGGCACCGCCCAACGACGACACATGTCGCAGCGTGGCGGCGCAGGCGAACTGCGTCTCGGCGTCGAGCTCCAGCCGCAGCTCGCCCAGTTCGGTACCGGCTTGCAGCGGCGGCACGTCGGCCGGCAGGCAGAGGGCGCAGCCGCCGACGCTGACGTCGAGGATGCGCAGCGTCAGCGCCATTTCCGGTATCGAAGGATGGCGCAGCCGGGCCACCGGTGCCCGGCGTTGCGGCGGGCGAACGCGGTAGGCGCTGCGGCGCTGGAAGCGGTAGATCTCGGTCGGCAGCGCCGACTGCAGCACGCTGGCCGTGGCGCCGCGGACCAGCACCAGGTCGTGCAGGTCGAACTGCAGCTTCACGCTGTCGCAATAGGCCACGGCCACGGCTTCGTCGAAGGCCACCAGGCGCGCCAGCAGCGCCGACCCGGCGTCGGCGCTGAAGGTCATCCGCCGCTGCGGCGTGTCCAGCGCCCACAGCGTGGTCATGAGCATGTCGCCGCCGGGGCTGCCCAGCATCACCGGCACGTTGCCGTCGCGCAGTTCGCGCAGGACGCGCAGCCGCTCGGCCTCGGAGCGGATACGGAAGTCGGCCCAGGCGTCGGCATCGCCTGCGGCGTCGAGTTCGGCGGGTCGGGTGTCTTCGAACATCTCGCGTACCACGTTCGGCGATGCAGCGGCGCTCAGTGCAGGGTCTGCCGGCGGCCGGCCAGCGTGTCTTCGAGGTCCTGCA
>Ga0138256_10002003_pt1 | contig 21947 bp, 18 predicted proteins | sample KNB2016incub_MG_FD_105486 | JGI IMG/M metagenome (GOLD analysis project Ga0138256, IMG submission 105486) | Active sludge microbial communities from wastewater in Klosterneuburg, Austria - KNB2014incub_MG | ecosystem: Engineered > WWTP > Activated sludge > Unclassified | place: Austria... | reverse complement strand
ACTCCGTAAACACTCTTTGGATTGGGTTGGTCTTCTTCTGTATAAGCTACTGGCGAAGCGCCGTCAAAAACATAATCGGTCGAAATATGCACCAGTTGGGCTCCAGATTCAGAACACAAAGTAGCTAAAGTGGCAATAGCCAAATGATTGATGGCATCGGCAACAACTTGATCTTGTTCTGCTTTATCCACCGCGGTATAAGCAGCACAATTAATAACTACATCGGGTTGAATACTTTTAAAATTAGAAACAATCACCTCCGTTTGGTCTAAAGGAAAATCGGCAATGTCGGTGAAAATAAAATCAAACTGGGGATAATTAGATGCTATTTCTTTAATTTCCGAGCCCAATTGTCCATTGGCTCCTGTGACAAGTATTTTTTTCATTAGAATTGGGAATTACAGTTTTCGAAATTAGGTAAAATCATGTCTTTTTCTGAAACAATAGCGTCAGCTAAATCCATTCCCCAATCAATGTTTAAAGTAGCATCATCAAACCGAATACCACCTTCACTGGGTTTATTGTAATACTGGTCGCATTTGTACGAGACCATGGCCGTCTCGCTCAAAACCGAAAATCCATGGGCAAAGCCTTGCGGCACCAATAATTGTTTTTTGTTTTCCGCGGATAATACAAGACCAAAATACTTGCCATAAGTGGGAGAATCCTTCCGCAAATCGACAGCGACATCCATAATTTCACCCTGAAGCACTCGAACCAATTTGGTTTGGGCAAATGGGGGATTTTGATAATGCAATCCTCTCAAAGTCCCTCTTTTAGAAAAAGATTGATTGTCTTGCACGAAGTCGATTTGGATTCCTAAATCAAGCATTTTACTTTTGCTGTAGGACTCAAAGAAATAGCCCCTTTCATCCTCGAATACTGCTGGTGTAAGAATTACTAAATCATTTATAAATGTTGGTTCTAAATTCATGGTTTATTTATATGGAGTGCAAGTTTAATTAATTTTTATTTAAGGGAATAGAATTAATGAAACAATTTAAAAATTACATTACTAATTCTTCCTCTATCTTCATCGGTCAAATTGGAGCCCGAAGGCAAACACAATCCTTTTTCGAATAAGGTTTCGGCGATATTGGTTCCGTAATAAGGATAATTCTCAAAAACGGGTTGCAAATGCATCGGTTTCCATAAAGGACGGCTTTCTATGTTTGCTTCTTCAAAGGCCAATCGCACTACTTCTCTATCAATTCCATTGGTCAATTGGGGTTCAATAAGAATTGTAGTCAACCAATAATTGGAAAAATAATCTTTATTGGGTTCAGATAAAATAGTTACTCCTGCAATATCTTTGAATAAATCTACATAAAAATTATGCATTTCTCGACGCAAACTAACACGTGATTCTAAAACCTCCATTTGCCCGCGACCAATTCCGGCACAAATATTACTCATTCTATAATTGTACCCTATTTCGCTGTGTTGATAATGTGGTGCATTGTCACGAGCTTGAGTAGCTAGAAAAACAGCTTTGTTTTTTTGTTCTTCTGTCTTTGTAATAATTGCTCCCCCTCCTGAACTGGTAATGATCTTGTTTCCGTTGAAAGAAAGCACACCAATTTCACCAAATGTCCCACACTTTTGACCTTTATAACTACTTCCTAATGCTTCGGCACTATCTTCTAGAATGGGAATTTCGTATGTATCAGCTATTGTTCTTATTTCTTCAATTTTATAAGGAACTCCGTATAGATGTACTGCAATAATGGCTTTTGGTTTTTTCCCTTTTTCAATTCTATCCATAATAGCCTTTTCTAAAGCTATCGGACAAAGATTCCATGTGTCGGTTTCACTATCGATAAAAACGGGAGTGGCTCCAAGATATACTATTGGATTAGCCGATGCTGAAAATGTCATACTCTGACAAATCACCTCATCACCCGATTTTACCCCTAATAATATCAAACCCAAATGAATGGCTGCAGTACCTGAGCTTAAAGCACCAACAGCGCAATTATGTCTCAGATAATTTTCTAAATCTTTTTCGAAACCATTGACATTAGGTCCCAAAGGCGCTACCCAATTGGTATCAAAAGCTTCTTGCACATATTTTTGTTCCTTTCCCCCCATATGAGGTGACGAGAGCCATATTTTCTCTTTATTCATTTCTTGAATTAAATTTTATTATTTTGCCTGGAATTCCAACAACTACTGCATAATCTGGTACATTCTCTATTATTACGGCACCTGCTCCTACAATAGCCCATTTTCCAATAGTGATTCCCTGAATGACTGTCGCGCCTATTCCAATATGAGAACCTTCACCAACTTTTACATTTCCAGCAACCGAAGCGTTGGGTGAAATATGTACAAAATCATCAATAACACAATCATGTTCTACTACTGCTCCAGAATTAATAATACAATGTTTCCCTATTACTGAATTTGAATTGATTATAGCACCAGCCATAACTACGGTTCCTTCTAAAACTTTGGAATGCTTTGAAACCATTGATTGAGGATGAATAGCCTTGAAATAAAAGGCATTAATGATGGAAACAACGTTTTTTCGCTTTTTATTGTCTCCTATTGAAACTATAAAATGTTTCTCATTTAAATTTTCAATCTGATTATAATTCAATATTGGAATATCGAAAATAAAATCGAATCTAGGATTGTGATCAATTACACATTCAATTTTAAATTCATTAGAGGCTTCAATAATATCAATTACTACTTTACAATGCCCACTAGCTCCAAATAAATACATATTAATTTCCTTTAAAAGCCTCAGTGGTAATTTGCCCTTGACTATTTATTCCTTCTCGTATAATAACTTTTTTAACGGTCAAAAATACTATTTTTAAATCTAACCATAAACTTATATGATCAACATACCAAACGTCAAATTCAAATTTTTGTTGCCAAGAAATGGCGTTCCTCCCATTAACTTGTGCCCAGCCTGTAATTCCAGGTTTTATTTCATGACGCCGCTTCTGATTTTCATTGTATAAAAGCATGTATTCTGGCAATAAGGGACGTGGCCCAATTATACTCATATCCCCCTTGACAACATTAATCAGCTGTGGTATTTCATCAATCGATGTTTTACGAACAAACTTACCAATTTTTGTCAATCTTTCGCCATCTGATAATAAATTACCCTCCAAATCCTTTTTGTCATTCATGGTCTTGAACTTTATAATACTGAAAAATTTTCCATTAATCCCAGGACGCAATTGAAAGAAAAAAGGCTTGCCATTATTGGCGAAATACAAACCAACTGTAACAATAATAAAAAGCGGACTTAATAACATTAGACCCAAAAGACTAAAAATAAAATCGAATAGTGGTTTAAAAAAAGATTTATACATTATTTTCTAATTTTTGATATTCTTCCAATAGTGCTTTCCATACCACTTCTTGTTCATAACGGGACACTATCATTGGCCTTGCTTTTTTCTGCAAAAAAATTCTTAAAGAAGTATCATCCATCATTTTTCTCATACTTTCATAAACCGCATTACTATCTTTAACCTGTATTATTAAGCCATTTTGGCCTTCGATGATAATTTCGTTACATCCATTGATATCCGTAACTATACTCGGTAGCTCCATAGCCCCCGCTTGCATAACTACATTTGGAAAACCTTCGCGATAACTAGGGAAAACCAACACATCCGAAATCGCTAAATAAGGACGAACATCTGTTTGATGCCCAACTGCTATAATATTGGGATTCGATTGAATTTGAAGCAAAGTTTCTTTTTGAAGTGGATCTAAATCATCTTCTTGCGAACCCACTAGTACTAATTTTACTGGATTTCCTTTCTCTTTTTTTTTAAATGCTGATACTAATTCATTAATTCCTTTATCTCCAACCAAACGACCTACAAAAATAAATACAAAATCACTGGGATCAATACCTAATTTATTTTTTAAAATGGTTTTGTCTTCTTCAGAAAAAAGTGCAGGGTCAAAATAAGCAGTGTTAATACCATTCGAACTACCATTACCGATAACCGTTAATTTTTCAGATTTACAGAATTTCTCTTGGATTATTATTTCTTTCAACCCGTAGGAATTTGGATAAATCTTCGTTGCAGCAGCATAGGTCATTTTTTCAACCATATTCAACAACTTACGCTTTTTGCCAGTAGCCTCCAATAAAGGAAGACCTGCTATAGTATGCAATCTATGGGGTACACCCGCCAATTTGGCGGCAATCATACCTACGGTTCCTGCTTTAGGAGTATGCGTATGAACAATAAATGGTTTTTCTCTTCTGAAAAAAGTAAACAATTGCCAAACTGCCTTTACATCTTGAAGAGGGGTGATTTTTCTGGTCATTTCCACATTATAGACTGGCACTCCTTGCAATCTTCCAACACGCTCTAGGCTCACTCTGTCAGAGGATATTGCAGTTACATCATAATACTGTTTCATATAACCCAACTGATTTTCCAATAATTTCTCTAAAGAAATCGGAACTGTTGTAATTCTGATCAATTTTTTTTTCACTCTAATTTTATCTTCACTTTAGAAACAAAAAAATTTTATTTCGATTATTTTTTCTTTTTTATATAACTGGAGAATACCAGTTGCTGTATTGCGTAAAAAAACAAAGGCAAAAACATTAATCGCATTCGACTGGCAAGACCTAAGTTGTAAATATAAGAAGCTATCATAAACATAATACAAAAACCTATTAACAAAGCTAGCTTAACATCTTCTGTAACAAAAATATTTTTTCTTTTCACATACAAATAAAACCCAACGATTAACAAAAGTAATAAAACAAGACTATTTTCTATAGAAATGACATACTGATAAAATGAAGTCGCATCATAAAACAAAGGGCTAAACAGAAGCAAGCCTATGCGACCCAAAAAGCTAGTTTCATTTAAAGCAATACCATTACTAATAGTATTTGAATATAAATTCAAATTATTCCACAATTCAACAAATACAATGTATGAGAGGCTATCTATGTTAAAAAAACGCATTATGATGGGTATAAAAGCACCTAGAATCAAAAGTGACAATACCAATAATTTGATTTTTACCAAAGGAGGTGTTTTTTTATGAAAGCCAAAATAGATGAAAAATGCTACAGAAGTCATTGCAAACACATGGGGTCTGAGTAGCAAAAATACTATTAACACTACAAAATGCAAAACATTAAATGATTTTTTATTTTTTACTTCAAAAAATAAATACGTCAGAAAAAAGAAAACCAAGGCATCTTTGCCAACAAAACCAGACCAATAATGAAGAGAAGGCAATAAAAAAAAAAACTGTGGAATTGGAACTCCTATTACTTTGGGGGTTATGGAAAATACATCTCCCATTTGCTGAAAATACCATAAAAAAGCTTGAAAACTAATAGCTGAGAAAAGAAAATAGAGTACAAACTTTGACATTCCGATTGCAACCAAAGGATAAATCAGGAAAGCCATAAATTGACTTCCTAATCCAAAAGCTGAAAACCAAGACTGGGCATTTTTAGCAGTTTCATAAAAAACAGTGGCATCTATTATATTATCCCTATAAGCAAAACCCATGGCTGTAAAATGAACCAAAAAAAGAAAAAATAAAACTATTTTTTGTTCTTTATTACACTTTAAATAATAGCTTTTTGAAATAAAAAAAACATAAATAAAAATCAAAAATGAAGCAATACAATTTATCATTTATTTATTTTTATACCATTTTGCATTGAATTCACATACCATTTTTGAAAACAAAAAAAAGTCCATACCCTAAAAGTATTATCAACTCGCTTTGCAAGATGATCTTGAATCATTTTATTAATAAATTCATAATTAAAAATTTGCTGCTCCTGAATAAAATTTGGTTCTATATAGGAAAGTAGTTCTTCTCTCAAATGAGTACGAAGCCAATCTCCAACTGGAACACCAAAACCTTTTTTTGATTTATCCAAAAAACCTTTAGGAAAATAATCTTTGAAAGCTTCTTTGAGTAAATGTTTTTTATCCCAACCCTTTATCAAGAAGGCTTCCGGCAACTGTGAAGTAAAATCCCATAGCTCTTTATTGAGAAATGGTGCTCTACATTCAATCGAATTCAACATACTTACTCGATCTACTTTTACGAGCATGTCGCCTTCTAAACTCAAAATACGATCTATATTCCTGAAATCTGTCAGTGTTGTTTTGTTGTTACCAATGATATTTTTATAATAAGAAAAACTATCCTTTTCTAAAAAGTTCCTAGTCAAAACAGCACTCATTTCATCAGATTGAAAACCTAATGAAATTATATTGGTATAAAAATCACCTTCATAATTTATGGCTTTAATCAATCGATTTATTTTAAAACTCAAACCTCTGTTATCGTCTTGGACATTAAGTTTTTTTTGAAAAAAATCCTGAGTCTTTTGATGCAATTGTTTAGGAACAAAATTGATATATCTCTGATTGAGTTTACCCATATAGTATTTGTTATACCCTCCAAAAACCTCATCTCCACCATCACCTGTAAGCGCTACTTTGACATTTTGTGCCACTCTATTAGACACCAAATAGGTTGGCAAAGCCGAAGAATCTGCAAAGGGTTCATCAAAATTTAGAATGATTTGATGTAAATCATTCTTTACATCATTTTCGGTTATAATAAACTCATGGTGCTTACTCCCAATAATATTGGCAACTGTTCTGGATTTATCCGATTCATCAAATCCTTTTTTGTCAAACCCGATAGAAAAAGTTTCAATCTTTTGTTTCGTTTGTTCGGCTAAACACAAAGAGATAATAGATGAATCTACTCCTCCTGATAAGAAAGTCCCTAATGGAACATCTGAAATGGATCTGCTTTTTACACTTTCTCTAATTTTTTGAGCAGTAATTATTTTAGCCTCTTGTTTTGATATCCCTTTATAATTAGCATAGGTATTCGATTTAATGACACATTCCTTTACAGATAGGGTTATACAATCAATCTCCAAAAAATGATTGGCGTTTAATTTATGTATCCCCTCATAAATGGTATAAGGAGCTGGAATATAAGTCAATTGAAAATATAAATTCACTGCCTTTTTATTCAAATCTGGCTTTTCGCCTAATACTTTCAATATCGATTTTAATTCGGAACACCAATAAATACCATCTTTATTATGACAATAGTACAAAGGCTTTTCTCCGAAAAAATCACGGGCAATAAAAACTTTGTTTAGGTCTTTATCATAAATACTGAAAGCAAACATACCATCGAGCAAGGAGAATGAATCCACACCATATTTTTCATATAAGGCAAGAATTACCTCGGTATCGGAATGGGTCTTAAAATTATAGTCCTTTAAATAATTTTGCTTTAATACTTTAAAATTATAAATCTCACCATTAAACACAATTACCTTCTGCCCATCCGTTGAAAAAATTGGTTGCTTACCAGAGGTTAAATCGATAATAGACAGCCTTTGCATGGCCATCCCAATCGAAAAGTTTTGATTCTTTTCAGAAAAGTAGCCATCTTGGTCGGGACCTCGATGAATTATTTCAGTATTCATTAGCTTCAAGGTCATATCAATGTCCTTTTCTTCTATATGATTTTTAGAAATCAAACCGTTTATACCGCACATATTCTAATTCTTTTTTACTTGTCTAAATAGGTTAATATAAGCACCACTGTTGTTCTCAACGGTATAATATTTTTCAAAATCCTTGTAATTTTTAATGCCAACTTCTCTAAAATAATGCTGATTATGATATACTTTTTCAATTGCTGTCACCCAAACATCAGAAGTTTTGGCATGGAGGTTTTTTCCGTTTCTATTGATTTTTACATTAGCTTCAAGCGGAGTGGATACAGTTGGCAAAGAACACCCCATATATTGAATCAATTTAAAACCACATTTCCCTTGATTAAAAGGCGTAACATCCAAAGGCATAATTCCTAAATCAAATTTCCTAATTTCTGCTATCTCAGACCCTGCTTCCCAAGCGATTATATTTGCATTTAAATGTGCCAGTTTATTCGATTCATTCTCATCAAAACCAATTAAATTCAATTGAAAATCTATTTTCTCTCTCAAAGCCTCAAATGCTGGAATAAGCTTCAACACATTCGCACTGGTGGTTCTCGAACCAATCCAACCTATTGTAAAAACAGTATTTTTTTCCGAATCTGATTGTGAAATATATTTTTTTTTACTTACCGATGTTGGAATTTCTATGCAATTAGAATTCAACTTAGTAGCGTATTCGGTGAGATATGGGCTCCCAGTAATTACATAACTCGCATTTTTTATTACAGTATCAATTTTATTGGAGAGCAAGAAACGGATTAATCTGTTATTGGATTGATTGTAATTATGAAAAATAGCGTCGTCATAATCAACAATATATCTTACTTTTAAAATCGTAAATAATTTTTCAAAAACTGAAGAACAGTAAGGAAACAATTCATATTCTATGTAAATTATATCATATTTATAAACTTGTAAGAGATTGAAAAACCTTCTAAAGTAGTAAAAAAGTGTTCCCAATATTTTAACAATTTTGTTGGAAACAAAAAAGTGAGACCCAAACAAAGGTGATACCTTAACATTAATCCCCGCATTTTTATAGGAATCCAGATACTGGTATATCCTATACCTACTACTAGGACCTAATTCGTTGTATTTGGGCAAAAATAAAATCTTCATTTTGTAAATTATTCTAACGATACTTTTATTTAAAAATTATTTAGTAATCGCAATATTTTTTGCTCCTTTAAAAGACTCATTCGTTTTTTCAAAGTCTATCGAATTGGTTTTGATTTTTAAAACAAAAGGATTGCTTACATTCTCTTCATAAGACAAAAAGGGAAAACGATTAAGATTTTGAAATTGGGGTAGATTCACCTCTATCAAACCAGATGGAGCTGGAGACTCTTTATTGGATTGCCCTAATTTGAAACTAACACCAATGTCACCATAAATGGCTTTAAACCTATTAAGCTTAATATTTACATCATTATGAGGAATTGTACCTGCCAAATTATTGATTGCAAACAAGAAACCATGTGTTGTATTATTAAAGGATGTAATACGGTCAAAATTCAAGTTTTTTATTACATCAGTATTCGCATCGGGTTCAATATCAATACCTGCCATAGGCGGAGTGCCATTCGTATTGGCAACGACTAGATGAGTGACCCATAAATTTTCAGCAGCAATAATAGAAATCCCATTCCTTCTATTATCATCCAACAAGGTATTGGTAATTATCACATTGACATTGTTGGAACTTTTTTCGGTAATACCTAGATAAATTCCATCACCCCAACAATATTTAGCTACCGAATTATACAATTTTATATTCTTGGCTCCTCTTATGGATATCCCCATACCCCATTCACCATTAGTACCTATATGCTTGTATTTATCTCCTTCGACATGGGCGTTATATAGTATAACATTTTCAACATCATGCATTCTGAGCATTTCATATTGACCTTTATCATTGGGAGCTAATTTTATTTTTGAATTCTTGTCAAAAACTAGTATAGAATTGGAGGAAATCGTAAGTCCTTTAGCATTAATCAATACTGGGAAATTTGGAAACAAAACCTTACGATGATTATCTAAACTCTTTTGGATATAATCGGTATAATCTACAGACGCATCTTTGACAAAATTTACAGGAAGTCCATCCTGAATTTTGTAAACCGTTTTGGTGTCGTATATATTCTTCTTTGAAAGGGTTAAAAATTGGGAAACCAATCTCTCAGGGATTGGCATATACTTCCAATCCGCTGAATTTAATTTACACAAACTTAAGCAAACTATAGAAATTCCTAACAAGCAAATGGCCAATATTTTTTTGGAATAGATAAAATTTTTCATACATATTTCTAATTTTTTAAAAGCAATAATACTAATTCTTTGATTCGTAGTGGTATTTTATATTTAAATATTAAAATTATTTTTTTTAATCTATTTACATCATTATTTACAATATATTCATAAATACCCAACAATTCATTTTCAGGATACTTATTTCTATGTATAGATAACATAAGTTCTTTATCTTTGATTAAATAAAATTTTTGATTCAAAGCAAGATTACTGATAATTTTTTTTATAAGGGACTGACTTCCAACTAAATTTTTATCATGTTGTCGATACCACATCAATGGTTTGTCTATATATACTCTTGATCCTTTTATTTCAGAAACAATATGCAAATATCTGTCATGTAAATACAAATCATCGGGAAAAGGCAAAGACTCTTCTTTCAACTTATGGTTAATCATCATTGAGGAACCTTGCACATAAAAATGAAACAAACTGTTTTTCAAACCATATTTCAAAGGCTTAGCCCCTAGGAATCTTCTTAAAACTTTCAAGTTTTGATCTGTAACAAAACAATCCGAATGAATCAGCATTGGAGTACTTTGATTTACGTTTAAAGTTTGATTTAAAAACTGTGTTATTTTATCAGGAAACCAAACATCATCCTGATCTGAAAACATAATAAATGGTGCTTCGGAAACATTTAATAAATATTCTATGGATTTAACCAAGCCAAGATTAGTTTCAGGTTCGGTAACTAAAATAACTCTCGAATCTCTATCAACATATTTCTTAATGACTGCAACCGTATGATCCTGGCTCTGGTCGTCCCTAATTAATAATCTTATATTGATATGTGTCTGACCCAAAATAGAGTCAATTTGGGCTTCAACAAAATCAGCTCCATTATAAGTAGGCAATAAAATATCAACTCTAGGCATTCTCAAATATATCTATTTAACAACTACTCTAGATTCCAAAATAATCTTTTCTTTAAAAGTTAATTCCGAAATTTAGATTCAAATAAAAATCACAAAAAGTTTTTGAAACAAAAAATTCATCTTTCCCTAAAATCAAAAAAATTGACTATATAATCAAACAAATAATTACTGGTAAATGTTTGGTTTATCACTTCAAAATATTGAAATTTATTGACCATCAAAAACTGGATGTAATATATTATAACAGTAGAACACACAAAAACAACAGCTAGAATAACAGCCACAGGTTTTTTATTTTCTTCTATCAGTGCATACATAACCATCGATACATAAATTGAGGCTATAATTAGTCCGTTTTGCGTAATTCTAGAAAAATCACGAATAAAATATTGGAACAAAATGATATAATTGAAAAACTGAACTAGTTCTATAAACAAAGGAATGTTTTTGGAATATTTTTCAGGAATAGTACTTTCCGAATACTTATTATGATAATGCCACAGTATGATATTATTAAGTATAAAAAAAGGAATAAACAAAGCCAATGTCCCCATAAAAGTCCCTAATCCTTCAGCATTGGGATCAAAATAAGTGGAATACTTTGGGTTTAATAAAATCAGTAACGGTTCTAGAATATTTTTGGGTATGAGCAACAACAAAGCTGTCCCTGAAATAATAATACAATTGGATTTAAATTGACTTTTAAAAAAATGGAACCTTCGTAAAACTAAAAAAACCAACACAATCAATAACGAAAAATGACAAAAAATAGCAATTAACAGCAGTAAATAGAATAGCTTTTTTTGGGTATTAAAAAATTGAAGCGAAAATAAAAAAAAGGTAAAACCTAAAAAAAACCTGGCCTGAGTAATATCAGGAAAAAAGGGGATGAAAAAAAAATTCAGAAAAAGAAATACTGGAAAAGGACTGTATTTGAAAATGGAATAAGTGAAAAATGAAAATGTAATCATTGAAAAAAGCAATTGATACCCTTCAAATGACAATCCAACGTTTTTGCATATTTTCATTAGATAATACACAAATGGCTCAACACTCAACCTTATATACTCCAGATCAATATCCTCATAATGAATTCTATAACTGTCTAAATCAGGTGAAAAGGAATTAAAACCCAGCAAGATCATAAACAAAATACTCGTAATGAATGTAAGCGACATTCTAAACAAATACTTTTCTCTGAACTTAAATTCAAAAAAAAACAAAACACACAAAATTAAAATAACAAAAAAATACATTTAAAATATAATTCAAGTTTGCGATTACAAACAACAAGGTGTTTTTAATTACCTTCCAGGATAATAAATCTTTTTTAAGAATACCAACAAAAATTTTGGTGTAATTGAAATAAGCACTAAAACAAGGACATTTACTGAACTGCTATATCTAATTTGTTTAAAATACTTTCTAAATATTTTAAAAGAGTAAATCCCCAAAGAACGATAATCTAGAAATCTCATAAAAGTAAACAATCCGGTTTCCTGATTGTGCTTTTTTAAAATTTCCATTTTATTTTCATGAGAATAAAAGGGAGGTAAATTTGAAATAAAAAATTCCCAATCTGTCAGAAAAACATCAAATACAGCATTATTCCAATAACTTTTCTTATTCGCATTGCCATACAATAGCCTTTCGTTGATCCAAAACAATTTAGATTTTTCCTTAGCAAAAATTTCAAAAATCAAAGCCGTTTGAGGAAAATTTTTACATTTAACTAAATCCAATTGGTTTATAAAACCCTGAATTTTGTTAGAATAAATGGTGGCACTCGTCAAAGTTAAGTGCCAACCTATTTCGGTCAATAATGTATTACCGTCTTCATATATTCTAGATGAAAAATCAAGATTGCGATTTTTGGCATTAACTGCAATAAAATCATACTGCCCGTTCTCGATAATGTCTAATACTTTTTTTATACCTCCTGGCTTAATAATAATAGAATCTCCAAGATACCAAATGTATGCTGCAGTTGGCAAAGACAAGCTACGGATACAATTCTTATCGTGCCCTAATCCAGGTTCGTTTTTATAGTAATAAATAAATCCATATTTTTTTTTAAATGCTTCAACTTCAAGAATTGTTTTTCCATCAGTACTATCATCTGATATATATATAGGAATAGAAAATTGTTTTATCTCCTCTATCATCAATTCTAGATTTTCTCTTAAAATCGATGCTCGGTTATATGTTGGTATTGCAATTGCTAATTTTTTATTTTCCATTATCTCCCTTCCCTATATATGCTACAAAATCATTTATTCCTTTTTTTAAACTTCTGGGATTAAATTCGATGTGCTTTTTTAATTCACAAATATCCAATACCATTCTATCTAAATCTACTTCCCTTTTGTCTTTATATTGTATAGCTATTCTGGTTTCCAAAATAGTTTCAATAATAGACAACACCTCATTTAAACTATTTCCTTCACCGCTACCCACATTAAAAGTCCTATCTAGCACATTATTTTCAAGTAACCTTTTCAAGGCTCCAGATACATCCTGAACATCTATGAAATCGCGAACTACCTCGCCATTACCCCATATTTCTAAAGAAGAATTCGATAAAATTTTACCTAATGCTACGGCAATAAATCCCTGTTGTGATTCAATTTTTTGATATTTACCGTACACATTCGCTGGCCTCAATATAAGATAAGATAATTTCTTAGTTGTATGCAAGAACTGTATATGATTTTCTATCATTAGTTTACTATATCCGTAGTAGTTTATCGGATGTAGAGGATTGCATTCTGAAATATTACCAGTAGAATTTCCGTAGATGGTACCTCCAGAAGAGAAAAAAACAAACTTAACATCGTGCTTTATTAATAATTCTAATAAAACAAAAGTAGGAAAAACAACATGTTCTAACTCAATATTAAAATCATCATAGGAACTCGATGGAATTAAATTTGAAACTAAATGAATTACTAAATCAATTTTTTGCGCTCTTAAGATTTGTTCAATCAATTCACAATTAGAAATCTCACCTTCAATAACAGTAATGCCTTCAAAATTTATAAAATTATGGGAACTCTTTTGAGAATTTCTGACTAATAGAACAAGATTATAAGTATTACTATCATATAAATTTTCTACTATATTATGCCCAATAAAACCTGTAGCTCCAAATATTAATACATTTTTTTTCATCTAATACCTTTTAAATATTGACAAGCCATTATTGTGTGTATAGTATAAAATCCTAATTGTAATATAAATTTCTACTAATAATACAGACAATGCAGCTCCTTTTGCTTCTAAAGCAGGTATTAAAAACAGCGCTAATATTAAATTGATTATACCAGCTGAAATAATTATAAAACTATATTCTTTGTTTTTTTTAAAAACCAACATTAATAATGTTCCAAAAAGAGTATCAATTACTACCAAAAAGGGAATAATAGATAATATCTTGAATATAAATACCGAATTTTGGGCTTCACTTCCAAAAATCAAAAGCAATATTTCTTCAGCAAAAACATAAAGAAAAAGGGTAAGAATAAAGCTTATTAGTATTGAAATAAAAGCTACTTTTCTAATAATTAACAATACGGCTTCTTTTGATTCATTTGATTTTCTTGAAATAAAAGGATATAATGTTTGAGAAATTGGAGTAATTAATTGCTTTATTCCTCCAATTAACTTATCAGCTATAGAATAATATCCTACAATTGTATTGTTTGTAAAAAATCCTAATAGAACAATTGTAGTAGTAGTGTATAAGGTTACTGAAATGTTTGATGTGAAAATATGCCAACCACCATATAAATAGTATTTTAAAGTTTCTGGTTTTTGGAACTTAAATTGGACATTAAATTTATTTTTAATAAAAAAAACAGCGTAAATCCCAACAAATAAAAATCCTAATGATGTCAATATAGGTACAATATAGAAATCGGATTGCTGTCTTACTAATAGAAAAATTAAAATGGTAAAAATTGCTTTAGAAACTAAATTTAAATAAGTAATATATTTCATCTGTTCTATTCCCAAAAAAAACCAAATCGGAAAAAGTACCTGCCCTATTAATGTTAAAAAAGTTAAATAATATATTCCCCAATTATCCGAGAATTTATCTATACTAAATATCAAAACAGATAAAACTACAAAACTAATAATCAAGAAAAAAAATTTCAATAGCATTACCGAACTGAAAATCTCATCAATCCTATTTTTATCATCTCGATGAATAGAAATTTCTCTTGTAGCTGTTATATCAAATCCATAATTAGTAATTATTGAAAAATATGCTATTATTGAAGTTGCTATCGCTAAAAGGCCAAAGTACTCTGCTCCCAAAACCCGAACAAGATAAGGCATAGTAATTAATGGAAGAATAACATTGAGTCCTTGTAAAACAGATAATGAAACAAAATTAGAGAATACTACTTTGCCGTTTACACTTGTAAGAAATGATATATACTTATTATACAAATTGATAGAATGAATTAGTTTTTAACTGTTGTCATATAAAAAATTCTTAACTGTTTTTGCAGATAACAACAAATTTTTATTAAAAAACAACTTCTCATTAAATAAATGACTTAATTGTATTTGACTAACCATCTTATTGACAAACCAAAAACTACTATAAAACCGAACAAAAATCCACCCATCACAATTCCCTTTGCTTTTCCAAATCGTTTTTGGGGTAAGGGTAAAATAGGCCTATCTAAAACTTGTATCAAAGGAGTTTCTCTTCGTAGTGTCACCTTAGCCAATTCGGTTTGTTTGACCAACTCGGTGAGTATAGCGGTATTAGCTTGAACATCGACTTGCTTTTTAGCCGATGGTACTCTACGAATATTCAGGGCAGGATTTAAATTAAAGGTATTATCATTTGCAGAGGCAAGCCCAGATATGGCATTGTTCAATTCTCCTCTAATGGAATCGGTTTGTCTCTCAAGAATCTCCATATTAGCTCTGGCTTTTTTGCTTTTGGTAGCGATGTAAAACTGACCTACTTGACGAGCGAGATTTTCGCAAAAATACAACGAAAATAACTCATCAGAAGATGTAACATCCATACTTATGATAGAAACTTTCTTGTCTTTTTGCCCTATAGCCAAATAATTTTTTGATAAATCAGAAGAAATAACACCTAAAATACTGTCGTGAATCCTTGTGAAATATTTTCGTTTAGTTTCTGGTTTAAACTGAATTTTTGCAAATTTGGGCTTCTTATTCCAAGACTCTCTCCATTTATTTTTTTGAATATACATTTCTGCCAATGATATAGTATCCCCTTTAGAATAAACAGGCTTCATCAAAGATTGCTCAATCATTGTCCTTGACTTAAATAATTCAATCAAATTACTTCCCTCAAATATTCCTCCGCCCGAACCACCTAAATCTAGTCCAAACTGACTGGCCAATGATAATATTCCTCCTGAACTACTTGTTTTTTCATCCTCTAAAGCAAAAGTCAAAGTAGCAGTATACGTTGGTTTTTTCATGAAGGAATAGGCTAAACCCAGAACAGCCCCAATAAATCCGGCCAAAACAATTATTTTCCATTGCGATAGCAAATAAACATACCATTCCTTAGCTTTTCCTATCAGCTCTTTTAACGAAATTTCATCATTGCTTTTTGATTTCTTGTCTGTCATTTTTTGTGTCTTTCCGTTCTTTGTACTATTATAACTCTTATTTCAAAGAGATTATTGCAATAACTACTCCAGCTAAACTAGCCAAAACACTAGCAATACTCACTAATTCTCCAGTGCTCATTTTTCTGGTTTCTGGTTTTTCAGGCACTACAATCTGTGAACCCGGCAATACTTTGGGATAGGAACGGATAAAAAAGAAAGAACTCGAAACCGCTGCCTTTCCATTAGGATAAATAATATAAGCTTTATTCTTCCAACCCTTAGCATCGGTACCTCCAACAGCTCCTAAATAATAACTAAAACTTTTCCCCCTATTATAAGGTATCTCCGAAGTCAAAAGAACATTCCCCGTCACTTTCACACTCTCGTTGTAAACCGAAACTTCAATTTCATCTCCGGGAAATAGGGTAACATTAGTTTTATCAGTGGGATCTTTGACTATGGATCTCCAATCTACTGGAATAGTGGCATATTTCAAATCCTCTTTCAACTTCTTAGTCAGTTTGTCTTGAATAGAGTCTTTTTTTCCCAAATTCAGGTTTACATTTTCTATGGCTTCTATTTGTTTGGCTTGAATAGGACGTTTGATTTTTACGCCATCAAGATTGGCAATAGAGTTCAAACCTCCGGCACGCTGTATCACATCGTATATTTTTTCTTTTTTATTGGCCAAAACATATTTACCGGTATAATTCACTGCACCAGTCACAGTGACCATTTCTGGTTTTTCATAAACAGCCATTCTACGGATGTTCACCACATCAAAGGGAGCCAAAGCAAAATTTTTGATTTGCTCATTGTTCTCTGCAAAAATCTCTAAATTAAACAATTGAACTCTGTTGGGATTACCATCGTTTATTTCATCAGATTTGATCATTCGGGCTATTTCTACTCTTTTGGAGGCAGAACCGGTTAATCCTCCTGCTTGAACCAATAAATCGTTCAAGGTCAGACTATCATGAAACTCGTAAACGCCGGGTTTCTTGATTTCACCATCGATAGTAACTTTGTAGTCTTCCTTGAAATCTAAAATAGAATATACGGTTACAATGTCTTCTTTTTGCAAATAAATATCCGCTGCTGTATCTCCCGACAAGGCTTTGCTTAAATTAACATTGGTCACTTCGGTAGTCAAATCCGCTTTGGTACGAACTATTGTAGCTCTATCCAAATAGGCATCTTCTTTTAGCCCATCGGCTTGGGCAACTAAGTCAGAAACACGCATTCCTTCATAAAAAGAATAAATTTCAGGTCGGAATACGGCTCCTTCAATTTTAATACGGTTCTCAAACCGATTTAAAATCTTAGAAATTCTAAACACATCACCAGCCAAGGGTTTGTAACTGCCATATTCTGAAGAAGGGATGTCTTTTACTTTAAAGTCTTTAGAAGTTTTTTGCAATACATTAACCGAAGCCGTATAAGCAAATTCATTAAAGCCAGAGGCGAATGTCAATAAATCTTTAAATGTTTCTCCAGATTTCATCTCAAAGATTCCGGGACGTTTTACCTGTCCTTCTAAAGTAACCCTTTGGGAATAAGCAGGAATCCGAATCACATCATTATCCTTTAATCCCACATTATCCGATTGATTCCCATTGACTAAAAAATTATAAATATCTATTTTCTTATAGACTTTATTGTTTCTCAAAAGCTCAATGTTTCGATACGTACCATTTTTTCCGGGTCCACCACCCAAAAATAAAGCATTATAGACAGTGGCCAAAGAAGAAATAGAATAATTCCCAGGCTGTCTACTGCCTATAATAGTGACTTTAATCGTTCGGATGCGGCTCAAACTAATACCTACTTGCGATTGCCCCGATGCAACGGTGCTGTACACTCTGGAGATGGCGCCTCTTATTTTCTGTGTGGCAGCTTCAATGGTCATACCCGAAACTGGAATTTGCCCAACATATTGAATGTTAACCTTACCCTCCATAGTAACAGGAACGGTGGCAGAATATTCCTGAACCCCATAAACACTAATTTGCAATTCATCGCCTGGCCCCAAAACATAATTCACGGGTGTGGCCAATTTCAAATTAGGCTCAAAATTTAAATCGGGATTATCAAACAACTCCGATCCAAAAACGAGTGAATTTAAAGTGTCTTTAACTTTTTTATTGACTATTTTTTCTTGCTCACGACTTTGTTCGCCTTTTTTTTCATCATAAACATCTTTATTGGATACACTGCTTGGCGCAGTGGTCAATTGGGATCCCAAACGAACTTTCAATTTAGCATACTCTGAAGCGGTCATACCTTTGGCCAATACCAAGGGCTCCACTTGTTCAATAGTGGTATTGTTGCTCAGCAATTGTGCTTTTATCTTGGCGATATCACTATCCGACAAATAATCCACTTTAACAGTGCTTAAATCTGTCCCTTTTAACAAATCCTGAGCCATCACAGCTTCGGATTGAAAAAAAGCAAATACGAGTAAAATGGCAATAATTATTTTTTTCATATGGAAAAGTTAATAGTATTTTTTTTATTAAGGAAACGCTATCCCTCGATTTTTAGTATTTCAAAAGGCAAATCGCCCAACAACATATTTTAAATAGCAAGAAGTAGTTGCACTTAATTTCTATCCTCTAACCTCCCACTTCTAACCTCTAACTTCTAACTCCCCCTTTAGGGGGCTGGGGGGTTCCACGGCTTCGCCTTAGCAACTCCCAAAAAAGACTTACTATAATAACCAACGTTCGCAAATTTATAGTAAATTAAAAAAATAGGATGCGTTTTAGGTAGAAAATATGACAAATGGAAACAGCGATAATAAACCATCCACTGGATCTCTATTTTGCTATCACCAAACCACTTACTATTCCAATTTTCACCGAACACCTGTTTTTTTTTAATTTATTTTTTTTAACCAAAGATTACAACTCTTTTTTATTCACTTTAAGAACACATCCTAAAGATTCTAAAATCAGAATATAATGGTTTTGTTTGACTTCTTGAATAACCGCCGACTGACTGACAAAAGGCCCTGACTCCAGCACAATTTTATCCCCTTTTTTCCATTGATCCACGGCTAATTCAAATTCCTCGGGAACCGAAAGCCAATTCTTAATAGTTTCAATTTCAGAATCTTTAACTACCGCCGGTTTTCCCAACCAAAATAAATAACGAATAGCTCCTGTCACTTCAAAAATTTGATTTCGGTTTTTTTCTTCAATTTGAACAAAAATATAAGAATTGAACAAGGGTACACTTACTGTTTTCTTTCGGTCAGACCATTGACTTACTTTGGTAATCAGCGGACAATAAGCAACAACCCCTATGGCATTCAATCGCTCAGCTACCTTCTTCTCCCACTTGGGCTTAGTGTACACAACATACCAATTCATAGTTTTCCTATTATCTGTTTTCGGTTATTTATTCTTAAACCTCAATGTGTTACTCCGTGAACTCAAGTCTTACTACTCAATTCTTTGTACTTAGTACTAACTTCCCACTGTCACCCTGAGCGCAGTCGAAGGGCCAACCCCTAACTTAGTATTCCCCCTTTAGGGGGCTAGGGGGTCACTTCCCTCTGTCACCCTGAGCGCAGTCGAAGGGCTAACCCCTAACCTTTTCTAACCGATTAAACAATTAACCCATTAACCTCATTACGAATACATCTTCAAATAATACTTCTCATAATCCCCGGAAGTCACATTATTAAGCCATTCCTCATTATTCAAATACCAATCGATGGTGATCTCTAATCCTTGCTCGAAATTCACTGAGGGCTTCCATCCCAATTCTTGGTTTATTTTATTGGCATCGATAGCATAACGCAAATCATGTCCCGGTCGGTCTTTGACGTAGGTAATGAGTTTTTCCGACTCACCTGCGGTTCTTCCCAATTTGCTGTCCATTATTTGACACAATACTTTAACCAAATCGATATTTTTCCATTCATTAAAACCACCTATATTATAGGTTTGATGGTTCTTGCCTTGGTGAAAAACCAAATCAATAGCTACCGCATGATCGATAACAAACAGCCAGTCACGGGTATAATTTCCGTCACCATAAACCGGCAAAGGTTTATTATTAATAATGTTATTGATAAACAACGGAATCAATTTTTCGGGAAAATGATTAGGTCCATAATTGTTAGAACAATTGGTCAGGACAAAAGGCAATCCATAGGTCTCACCATAGGCTCTTACAAAATGGTCAGAACTGGCCTTTGAAGCAGAATAGGGTGAATTGGGATCATAAGGAGTTGTTTCGGTAAACAAGCCTTCGGCACCTAAGGAACCATAAACCTCATCCGTACTCACATGATAAAAACGTTTGCCTTCGCTAGTATTTGCCCATTGTTTTCTGGCAGCATTCAGCAAATTAACGGTTCCTATCACATTGGTTTTTACAAAAGCCATGGGATCTTCGATAGAACGATCGACATGCGATTCGGCAGCCAAATGGATGATGCCATCAAACTGATGGTCTTGAAACAACTGAGCAATAAAAAATTCATCCGTAATATCCCCTTTTACAAAAGTATAATTAGACGCTTTTTCGATATCGGTAATATTTTCCAAATTACCTGCATAAGTAAGTGCATCCAAATTAAAAATTTGATAGTCTGGATAGTTCTGTACGAAACGGCGAACCACATGCGAACCAATAAAACCAGCACCACCGGTAATCAATATTTTTTTCATTTTATTTGTCTTTTATCTTTCTTCTTTTCTCCTAAACCTGCCTTCTGTAACCTGCCTTCTGCAACCTGCCTTCTGTAACCTGCTTTCTGCAACCTGCTACCTGCTACCTGCCTTCTGTAACCTGCCTTCTGCAACCTGCTACCTGCTACCTGAAACCTACCTTCTGCAAACTACCTTCTGCAAACTGCCTTCTGTAACCTGCCTACTGTAACCTGCTACCTGCAACCTGCCTTCTGCAACCTGCCTACTGCAACCTGCCTTCTGCAACCTGCCTACTGCAACCTGCTACCTGAGACCTCCTACCTGAAACCTACAACTTCCCATCAGCCTTATCCCCTAAAACTCCTTTTACATCATAAACAACACTGTTGGTATTCCTAAGGCTATCAATATCCAAATCTAAAAATTGGTTATGAGCCACGCCCAAAACTATAGCATCAAAAGTAGCTGTCGGGGGTTGATTATGGTTCGTTAATCCATATTCGTGTTGCACCTCTGCAGAATTAGCCCAAGGATCATAAAGACTCACTTTTATACCATAATCTTCTAATGCCCCTATGACATCTACAATTTTAGTGTTGCGAACATCGGGACAATTTTCCTTAAAGGTAATCCCCAACACCAACAAACTCGCTCCGTTAATGGTAATACCCTTTTTGATCATCAGCTTCACCACCTGTGAAGCAACATAGTCACCCATACTGTCATTCAAACGGCGTCCAGCCAAAATTATTTCAGGATGATACCCGTTTTCTTGTGCCTTTTGTGCCAAATAATAAGGGTCAACACCAATGCAGTGTCCGCCAACCAATCCCGGTTTAAAGGGAAGAAAATTCCATTTCGTTCCTGCTGCTTCCAAAACGGCATGCGTATCGATATTTAAAATATTGAAGATCTTGGCCAATTCGTTGACAAAAGCAATATTGATATCGCGTTGCGAATTCTCAATCACTTT
>Ga0138256_10002002_pt1 | contig 21947 bp, 23 predicted proteins | sample KNB2016incub_MG_FD_105486 | JGI IMG/M metagenome (GOLD analysis project Ga0138256, IMG submission 105486) | Active sludge microbial communities from wastewater in Klosterneuburg, Austria - KNB2014incub_MG | ecosystem: Engineered > WWTP > Activated sludge > Unclassified | place: Austria... | reverse complement strand
TACATCCACCTGAAGAGCCGCGAGCTGTTCTACTTCGCCGGCATCTATGACAATGACACCTTCAGCATCCTCACCACCGAGGCCAATCCGCTGATGGCCTATGTGCACAACAATAAGAAGCGCATGCCGGTGATCTTGCCGCAGGAACTGGAGCAGACCTGGCTCACGGCAGGCCTCAGCAAGGAGGATGTGCTGGCCCTGTGCAAGCCTTACCCCGCCGACGACATGGAGGCGTGGACCGTGGGCCGCCTGATCACATCAAGAACTGAAGATCCCGATCAAGAAGCGGTTCGTCATCGGGTGGACTATCCGGAGCTAGGGCTGTCTGGAATGTTCGCGTGAAGGCGACCATGCGGTCCTCCGGGATCCAGCCGCTGGCCACGTTGCGCCGCGGATCGGCCACGCGGTAGAAAGTGATGCCGTACTTGAACGACCATTTGCGGTGCACCACCACGCGCGGACCGTTCTTCCCCATCATCACTTCCTGCCTCAACTGGAACAAGGCATTGTCCGCGATGCTCTGCAGGATGATCTCGTGCGATACGCGCGCACCGTTGTCCAGCGTGTAGCGCCAGCTCCTACCGTGCTGCTCCACGGCCTTGATGCGGCGCAGGCGGTCGTGGATGGGAACACGACCGCCCAAAGGCAGGGCTTGGTAGTCTGACATCATTTCCGTCAACGGCTGGGCCAAGAAGATAGGATGCGCTGCTGCCGGCACGCCCACATCATCCAACCGATGCCCGGCTCGCCCTACCTCCGCAGCAAGCGCTGCATGAGTTTCCACGCCACGAGGTCGGAGACCTTTTCGGGATACACGTTCTTCGACGTTTCCCTTCCCAAGTCCCTCCCGACCTTCGCACCATGTAATCCTCCATCCCATCCCCCATACACACCGCCATCGATGCGGCCTTGACCCGTGCCGGGGAAGGCTACCGCGCAAGGGTGCTGCTGGCCGTGGAGAGCAGTAGCGGAAACTGAGGTTTCGCCAGTCCGGACAGCGACAACACATCCCTGCGGCCTTTCCAACGTGCGCTCCTCGGTGGCGATGTACCACCAAGCAAGAGCCCCACTCACCGTTTCCGGCAAGTGGGGCTCATCAGCTTCGGAGGGAAGCCTACTCTTTCACCACCCGTTCCACCGCCCGCATACCATCGGCGAACAAGACATGCACGAAGTACAGCCCGTTGTCATGGCCGCTCAGGTCCACGGTGATGGGACCAGTAACGTTGGCGATCGATCGCTCCCAGACCACGCGGCCGGTAGCGTCCAACAACGTGAGGTATCGGGCTTGTCCCGGCCCGGCAAGCATAAGCGTCATCAACGCATGCGCGGGATTGGGCGCAACAAGGAATCCTGTGGCGACCGCTTCCGGGATCCCGGTTCCCCCATCGGCAGGAACGAAGATCCTGCCCTCAAACCCGTCATGGAAATAGAGTGGATGGAGCGGAGCAGTGTTCCACAGAGCGACCTGACCACCACTGGACTCCAGCTTCACCACGTTCTGGAACGTGCCCCACGGCGTCGTCAACGTTCCATTGCCCACATAGGTCCACGTCTGCGTGACCGTCATGGGCGGGAAGGGATCGTTGGGTTCACTCCACGAATTCGTGAAGGAATCACCCATGCCCATGGGAAAAGCGAGCAGCTTCCTAGAGGGTGAACAGGTCGTGTCATAGTAGGGAGGAAAGCCGTTGTCGACCAGGTAGCCCATGAGCGCCAGTTCCGATGAAGTGGCATCCATGAACTCGTGGGGGACGCTCGATGTACCATTCGGCTGGTAAGTGAATACGTATTCCGCAGCGGGGAAATATTCGGCGAAGGGATTCCCGGATACAGGCCCGAAAGATCCCGGTAGTTGCCACGCGCTGCTCCCGGTCACGGTCCATGTGGCATCGATGCCGCTGGCGCTGGCATCCATGAACACACCTCCGTAGTGATGGGTCAATGATACCGTGGCGGTGGGCAGCATGCTCTGTTGAATGACCTGTGCGAACAGGCCGGAGGAAAGGAATGTTCCGGCAAGAAAGGAGGCAAGTGTTCTCATGTGTGCCGGGTGTTTGAGGTTGAGGTTGCGTTCGTTGGTCTGTGAGGTATGTGGTCGGGTTGTTGGCACGGCAAACCTGCCGCGCATAAGCCATGTGGGAGAATGCTGATGTGAATGAGGCGGCCATCACCGGGAATTCGGCGGTCGCACGCGGTGGAAGCGGGGTGCGCTTCTCTGGATCGAAGGGTGGCGTGGGCTTTCAACGGGTGGGCGCGGAACCACCACCGAGCCGGTCACCGGAGGCTTACCACAGCCTGTAGAGCACGGACTACGACAGCAGCCCACGCCCATGTAGGCACACGCTGTGTGTAGTCCTTCCAGTGTGAAAAAGAGGAAGTCTGGTAGTTTCCCTTGGAGAAGGACCGGCGGTAATGCCGCCTGTATGTGGGAGCGAGTGTTGGCCTGGCACGCCGGTCCGTGCAAACGGGCCAGTGGCGTGCATGTGGGCCAACGGCAAGCTGTGGTGTATACCCCACCACATGCGCAGGCCTTCCCAAGCAAGCACCGGGCACTGGTCATGCGTTGGAGCGAAAGAGCAAAGCCGCTGCCGTGGATGCCGTGGAGAAATGGCGGACAGCCCCCGGCAGACCATGGTGCGGAAATAGTTGTGAACCATCGCACCGATCGGCCGGCGAGCACCTACCTTGCACCCATATCCGGCACCGCTTCCGGATCTCCGAAGACCTGTAGGTGGTCTTCAACAGAAGGCGAAACACGGACATAAGTCCTTCGCTGCTCATCTACGATCTCAGAGCGAGAACATTCAAGCGACAGGCGATCGCGGGAACGATGCTCCCCCGACCCCGAACGTGATCGAAGTTCGTGCAGTTGCCCCGGGCCCGGGAACATCTGCCGTCCCCACCCCGCTCCACGAGCAGGGACCCTCGATCACCCACGGGTAACGGCGTGCAAAGCGGACCGCACCGATCCCTGCCACAACAACAATGGAACATGGAAAACGTGAAGAACGATGCAACAACGGCTCCCTTCAAGATCATCACCAACACGTGGGGTGACAAGAAGACGAAGCTCAAGAACCAGTTCAGCCAACTGAGCGATACCGACCTCCACTTCGTGGAAGGCAAGGAGAGCGAACTCACTGCACGCCTCCAGACCAAGCTCAACAAGAGCGAGGCCGATGTGCAGAAGCTGATCACGGAGATCTGAGCAGCGATCGGCTCAGGCCGATCGCGGGAAGGGGCCCTGGCGGCATGGAGTCGCGGGGGCCCCGACCCCGTTCTTCAACAACCGGATACACCCGACCATACCCATGAACGAAGCAGACCCGTCCAGCATGCATGCCGAGACGGCCCATCGCCATCTCTCCGCCAACGCCTCCGAATGCGCGCGCCTCAACATCATTGTCCGCGTGGAGACCGTGAATGCGAATAGGACCGTTGCGTTCTGTTCGGTGCGGCAGGGGAAAAGGGGGGTGTTGCGGCGTACCTGCCCGCGGTCCGAACTGGTCTGGCGCGCAGAGCAGGCCCTGGCACCCTTGAACGGCTTGGGCATCCTGCCCATGATCAATGTGCATATGCTTTCGGATCCAGGCGTTCAGAACATCGCTCGCCACGAGCGGTCATCCTTCACATGGCTCCAGCGGCTGCGTGGCTGGTTGGGGGAGCTGTGGAACCGGGAGGGTTTTGACGTGCCCACGGTGCCCGGCGACCCTTTCGGTCTGCTCCGTGCCATGCATCTTCCCGTACTGGAATGACAGCCCGATGATGCCGCCCCATGTGCTCGTTTACGCGGTCCTTGTTACGGCAAGCGTGGCGTCCTTGCTCATCTATCGATGGTGGCTCAATAAGAAGCACGAACAGTAGCGCTGGTGATCGGCAAGTCCGGCTGAGCGGATCGCCGGATCGCCCTTCCCTTGAAACCGGAAAGAAAACGGAGGAGCAAACGACACCCTCACATCCCTACCAATGTGGTACATCCTACAGGCCGGACACGTGGCGCAAGTGGACGAAACCCAATGGCGCCAATGGTTCATCGACAATGCACACGAGCTGGTGCTTGCCCGACAGGAGTTCTGGCAACAGGGCTCGGTGGTCACCACCATGTTCCTGGGCATACCCTTGAACGATTCGGACCCGAAGGCCTTGTTCATGACGCGCGTGGATGGCAAGGCGGGCGTGGCGGGCCGTGCCTACCACAGCTACCCGGAAGCGATGAAAGGCCATCTGGAGGTCTGCGAGGAAGTGATCGCGATCTGATCGTGTGCATGGACGGACGATAGCTGGCCACGCTGTTGCACGGCCGGATCTATTTCCTGCGCCCGGTACCGATCCACTGCGAAGCACCGTACCTTGTACCCAAGCCCGGTTTCACTGGCCGGGCATTCCGAAGACCTTGAGGGCCGCAGTGAGGCCCGGCCGATGCACGGCGCTTCCTGGTCCTCCGATCGGCGATCCCGAAGTGGCCCCTTACCATCCGGTAGGGAGCAACTCGTTCCGCGGGAGGAACACAACGACGCCCCCCGGCACCCGTATCATGGACCATATCAGACCACCCGCCATCGCCATCCCATTGGAGACCTGGCTCGCACAACGCGACCGCATCATGGAACGCTTCGGCCACCTGCGCAAGGAGGACATGCGCTTCATTTCCGGCAGAGAGGATGAATTGATCCAGCGCCTGCAGACCCTGCTGTTCATGGCACGGCGCGCGGTGATCGACCTCATCCACGGGAAATGAGTGCGCCGCGCAAGGATCGTATCATGTTCCGTCCGGCGCAGGCCGACGAGGATTGTATCCGGGTACGCCTGGACCACCGCACCATCGTACTGATCAAGAACATGAAGAAGTTCGCCTACTGGAAGGAGCGCTACCCCGACGCGGTCGTGCTGGATCCGGTGGACCTCAAGCAGGAAGGTCAGGGAGCGGGTACCAAGCATCAACGGAAATTCCCGTGACCTGGACCCTGTTCAGGGTTCTTCGGTAAGGAACACGGTGATGCTGAATGTGCGGCCTGTCGACTTGGCCTCCACTTCCGCATGCGCCACGAGTTGCTGGAACAGGCGCTCCTGCACCCGGTAGATCGCGTACACCTGAAGTTGATCGAAGTGGAACGGCACATGGATCACCTCGGGGATAACGCCCCCCATCGTGGCAAGCTGTGCTTCCGCGAGTGCCATCAACTGCATCTCATGCAGCTCGAAGGCTTCACGCAGTTCGTGGATGATCAACGGTGCCTGCTCATGAAGCAGTTGGCGGGTGTAGGTGCTCATGTGGACATGATCAATGGCCATGCCCCAACTGGTACAGGCGCCGCATGTGCGAACGCACCGCTTCGCGCGTACTGCGCTTCACGTTGTATGGGAGGCCGTGTTCGTCGGCCGTGCGTTGCACGATGGGCGCGATGGCCGGGTAGTGCAGGTGCGAGATGTAGGGGAACAGGTGATGCTCGATCTGGAAGTTGAGCCCGCCGGTGAACCAGGTGATGAAGCGGTTGCGCGGCGCGAAGTTGGCGGTGGTCAGCAGCTCATGCTCGGTCCAATCGGTGTGGATGATGCCCTCCCCATCGGGCAGCGGCTGTTGCGCGCCCTCCACCACATGGGCGAGTTGGAACACCACGCCCATGATCACGCTCGCGGTGAAGTGCATCACGAGGAAGCCGGTGAGCACCTGCCACCACGCGAAGGGCGTGAGCCACAACGGCAGGCCGATGAACACGAACAGATGCGCCAGCTTGACGCCGGCCATGATCACGTATGCACGGGGGAAGTTGTACGTGGCATGCTTCGGATCGCGTGAAGCTTTCGCGAGCGAGAGGAAATCGTTGCCCAGCTTCACCACGGTGAGCAGGCCGTAGAAGAAGAAGGCGTAGATGTGCTGCAGGCGATGCACCCGCCACAGGGGCGCATGATCGCTGAAGCGCAGCAGGTCGGGCGGGTCGATGTCCTGGTCCGCGGGATCCACGTTGGTGTGCGTGTGGTGTGCGCCGTTGTGCTGGAGTTTCCACGTGAACGCATCGCTGCCCAGCATGTACATGGAGCCGCCCAGCAGGTCGTTCACCCACGCATGCCGCGAGGAGGCGCCGTGCAAGCCATCGTGCATCACGGCCATGCCCACGCCCGCCATGCCGATGCCCATCAGCAGCGCCAGGGCCAACGCGATCCACGCGCTCATGGGGATCATAAGGATCGCGATCAGTGGCAGCAGGAAGAGTCCGGTCATCACGGCCACCTTGGGCCAAAGGCGGTGATCGGCCTTCTGCGAGATGCCCATTCCCTTGAAGTGGGCATGGACACGGCTGCGCACCTGTGCGCCGAACTGGCGGGAGGTGCCTGTGCCGGCGTAGCGTGGCGTGCTCATGCGGCGCGGGTCCGTGATCGATCGGGCGTTCCCTTGTTCCCGGCGGCCATGGCCTTCCGCCACCCGAAGGGATCGCGTACCAGCAACCGGTGACCATAACCCTTGCGCGCCAGGGGATGCCCCATCCACTGCCAGAGCACGGCAGGCCAGTCGCCGGGACCATCGGCGCCATGCGGGTTGCCATCGGCCGGCCTGGGCAGCACGGTGATCAACGGGATCAGCCCGATGGCGCGCAACGGGGCCAGCGCCTGCTCGGCCCGCCACACCAGTTCACCGGTGGAGCGCGAACGGCGGAACACACCGAAAAGGCATTGCCCCACGCTGCACAATGCCACGCGCCGGTCATCGCTGATGGAGTCCACCCGCACGATGATGTTGGCCTCCACGCATGTCTGCTCGTTGTGCAACAGGTGCCGGAGCAGCGTTCGCGTTCCAGTGGTATCGTTGTTGGTGTGGTTCATGAGCGCTCGTTGGTGATCGGGCCTGCGGCCGGGGTGTTCGGCTGGCTCAAAGCCCGTCGATCAACCGTTGTACATCGGCCTCGGTACGGTCGAGCCTGGCCGCCAGACGGCTCAGCAGTTCCTGCTCGCCGCCTTCCTTGAAGTACAGATCGGCATCGGTCAGGTGGCCGAACTTGTTCTTCAACTTGAACTTCTTGTCGCCCCATTTCCCCGTGGGGATGGAGAAGGCGGTGGGCTTCGTTGTGTTGTCCGTGTTCTCCATGGATCCACCTGGATCTTCTGCGACCGTACGATCGTTGCGGGCCGCCTGTCCGCCTTTCCCCTGGAGGCATGGTCACGTTCCCGCGTGCGCAGGAGGATGAACAGGCAACTGCCCGGATCCGGGGCCTGCGCCTGGACGTGATCGATACCGGGGACCGGCGGGTGTTCCACCCGTGATCGCCTGTCGCTTGTGAATGGGTCGATCCGTGGATCGTAGATGCGCAGTGAAGGCCGTGCTCGCCCGCTGCGGAAGACCACCTACGGGTCTTTGGGAAGCTTGGAAGCGGTACCAAGCGTGGGTACAAGGTACGTTGGTTGGCGGCCGATCGGTGCCCTGTGCGCATAAAATGGGAACATCCGCCCGGCCGCGGTCTTTATTATCGGCCGATCGTCGGGGGCGGGTAAGGAAGGGTCTACCTTGCGCCCGATTCACCGGTGCTTTACCGGTAGCTAAGGTCCCGGCCACCGAGCCGGGCACAATACAAGGAGTACATGTCAAGTGGTACAGTGAAGTTCTTCAACACGGAGAAAGGGTTCGGTTTCATCACCCCGGATGAGGGTGGCAAGGACCTTTTCGTCCACAAGACCGGCACCCGGTCGCACCTCAACGAAGGTGACAAGGTCACCTTCGAGGTGGAGCAAAGCCCCAAAGGCCCCAACGCGGTGAACGTGGAGAAGGCCTGAGGATATTCCTCATGGAACAAGGAAGCCCTGGCGAAAGCCGGGGCTTCTTCTTTGCGGGTGGCGGGTCTGGCCCGCCACCGCCCTCCGGATCCGTTCGTCCCGATATTTCCCGGGTCGTGTGATTTTCCGGATGCCGCTGCGAATCACTGTACACCGGCGCCGGACTCCGCCGTGGACATGCCCGCGTGGAAGATGCAAAAGTCAGCATGCCAGGAACGGTTCCGTGCCCTCGTGGAACAGCACCAGGGCATCGTGTTCAAGATCGTGAACACCTACTGCTTCGTGGCGGAGGATCGCCGCGACCTGGCCCAGGAGATCGCCGTGCAGCTTTGGCGTGCCTTCCCGAAGTACGACGGCCAGCGATCGTTCTCCACCTGGATGTACCGCATAGCCCTCAATGTGGCGATCTCGCAGGTGCGCACCACCATCCATCGCGGCCGGTACGTGGTGCCCTTGGATGAAGACCTCCATGATCGGCCGGAAGATGGTCTGGACGCGGGGGTGAGGGAGGATCGCATCCGCGCGCTGCATGCGTTCATCACCGCGCAGAACGACCTCGATCGGGCCCTGCTGCTCCTCTACCTGGACGAGCATCCGCACCAGGAGATCGCGGACATCCTCGGCATCAGCGCCAGCAACGTGGGCACCCGGATCGGCCGCTTGAAACAGCGCATGCGCGAGGCATTGCGCATACCCGAACACTACTCGTGAACATGGATACTCCGATGGACAACCACGAACTGAAGGCCACCTGGCAGGCCTTGGAACGCCGCTTGCAACAGCGGGAAACCATCGATCTGTGGCTACTGAAGGACCGCCACGGCAGCAAGGTGCGCACTACGCTGCGCCCGTTGCTGATCGGGCAGGTGTGCCAGATCCTGTTCGGGCTGGTGCTGCTCCTGTTGGCCGTGGCCTACTGGAAGCGGCACCTGGACAATGGCGTGCTGTTGAGCATGGGTATCATCCTGCATGCCTACGGCATCGCGTGCATCGTGCTGGCGGGCATGACGATCGGCCGCATCGGCAAGGTGGATCCTTCGCAACCCGTAGTGGTCGCGCAACGCGCGCTGGCAGGCCTGCGCCGCTTCTACATCATCAACGGTATGATCACCGGCCTGTCGTGGTGGTTCATCTGGATGCCCGCCACCACGGTGATCTTCGGCCTGCTGGGATCCGATCAGCGGTGGCTCAGCGCCGGGGCCTATTTGCCCGGAACGTTGATCGGTGTTGCGGGACTGCTGGCCACCTGGTGGTTCCACAACTGGTCGCGCAGTCCAGAACGCCCGCGATTGGCCAAGGCCGTGGAGAACAGTGTGATCGGCAACAGCTTACAGAAGTCGCAACGCATGCTGGATGAGCTGGCGGCGTTCGAGCGGGAATAGGTGGTACTTGGCTGCGTCTTCGGGTGGTCAACGCGCACCCTACTTCGCCGTCGTTCGCACCTCCACCACATGCGCACCATCGTAGCGGTAGGCGATGTGCAGCCCGTGCATCTCCGTGATGGCCTTGGCGATGGCAAGGCCGAGTCCCGTACCCGCATCCGCGGTGGTCTCTTTGTGGAAGCGGTCGAAGATGCGCGCAGCGTCCAAGGGCTTGTCCGCGCCCGTGTTGCGCACGATCAACCGGTCCGGCGCCACACGCACCGTCACGCTGCCTTCAGCCCGGTTGTGGACGATGGCGTTCTTCACCAGGTTGGTCACCAGGATGCGGGCGAGCGTGGGATCCATGCGCAATGCGAGGTCGCCCTCCACCTCCAGGGCAATGCCCACTTGCCGGTGCGCGGCCAGATCGCTGAACTCATCGGCGACCTCGCGCGCCAGGGCCGCGAAGGAGACATCGCGTGCCTCGTGGAACTGCTTGTTCTCGATGCGCGCGAGCAACAGCAGTGAACGGTTGATCCGCGTGAGGCGTTCCAGCAACGCCATCACCTCGCCCACCACCACCATGCGCTCCTCCTCGCTGGCCTGCTGCTCGGCCAGCAGCTCCAGCTTGTTGATGGCGATGGCCAGCGGGGTCTGCAGCTCGTGCGCGGCGTTCTCCGTGAAGGCGCGCTGGTTGGCGTAGGTGGACGAAGCGTGCCGGACGAGCGCATCGGCGGCGGTCTTCAACTCCTTGAATTCGTGTACTTGCGTGGGCACGTCCGGCAGGCGTTGCGCGGCGCCGAGCCGGAAGCCCTTGATCTGCGCGAGGATGGCGTGGAAGGGTTTCCACACATTGCGCAGCACCACATTGTGTACGATCACGATGGTGAGCAGCACCGCCACGTACAAGGCGATCAAAGCCCACAGCAGGTTCTCCAGCAGGTCGTCCTCCTCCACCGTGCTGGTGAACACCTGCACCGCGTAACGCTCGCCCTTCAGCTTGAAGCCATCGGTCAACATCCGCACGCGTTCCTTCTTGCCTTCGGCGGGTATGTGGATGAGCGTATCACTGTAGCGCTCGTGCACTTTGCCGCTCACGGGGAAGATCGCGAAGCCGTTCAGGCCCGGATCATGCTCCGCCAGCACCGTGCTGTCCTGCTTCACCCGGTGCATGATCAGTTCCTGCTGTTCCTCCAGCCCCTCGTCGATACTGTCCAGCACGGCATCGCGAACCACGAAGAAGAAAGCCGTGGCCCACACCGCCAGCACCAGCAGCAAGGCCACCGAGAGGTGGAGCAGGGAGCGGTTGAGGAGTTTTACGGGAGGGTGGGATCATGGGTGAGTGGGAATTGGCGGATGGGGTGGTCTGCGGTCGTGCATTTCCCATTCGCCATTCGCCAACTCCCATTCGCCCCGCATTCTCACAGCTCCACCAATTTGTACCCGATACCGTACACCGCCTGGATCTCCATGGCTGCACCGCTCAGCTTCAGCTTGCGCCGCAGGTTCTTGATCTGCGAGTACACGAAGTCGAGGTCGCCGCTGTCGTCGGCATGGTCGCCCCAGACGTGCTCGGCCGGGGAACCGCGTGAGACCAGCCGCTCCTTGTTCAGCAGGAAGCAGGTGAGCATGTCGAACTCCTTACGGTGCAGGATCAGCGCCTCGCCGTCCACCGTCACGGTACGTTCATCGGGATCGAGGCACACGTTGGCCGCGGCGATCGTGGTGCCGCCACCGAGCGCTTTGCGCCGCAGCACGGAACGGACCCGCGCGTTCAGCTCGGCGATGTGGAAGGGCTTGGTGAGGTAATCGTCAGCGCCGAGGTCGAGGCCTTCGAGCTTATCCTCCAGCGAATCCTTCGCCGAAATGATGATCACATTGCCCTGCTTGCCCATGGCCTTCAGCTCGCGCAGCACATCCAGCCCGCTGCCGCCGGGCAGCATGATGTCCAGCAGGATGCAGTCGTACGCATGGTCAGTCACCTTCAGCAACGCGGTGTTACGGTCGCGCGCGGTCTCCACCACATAGCGCTCACGCTCCAGGGAACGCACCAGCACGGCGGCCAGCTCGGGCTCGTCCTCGATCACCAGGATCTTCACGCGGTAAAGCTATCGGGCGGATGTGGGAAGGAAATGGGGATCGCCGGCAGGTCTACGCGTGGCTATTTCCACACAAGCACGACCAGTCCGGCAAGGATCAGCGTGCCCCCGATGGCGACGCGCCACGTGAACGGTTCGCGCAGCACCAGAAAGCTCAGCACCAGCGTGACCACGATGCTCGCCTTGTCGATGGTGGATACGACCGCCACGCTGCCGTCCTTCATGGCGCGGTAGTAGAAGAGCCAGGAGAAGAAGGTGGTGGCGGCGCTGAGACATAGGAATAGCAGATCGCGTCTGGTGAGCAGCGCCATGTCCTTGAGCTGCCGGAACGCGAGGGCGTTGCCCCACACCAGAAGGAAGATGAAACACGTGCGGACCAGCAGCGCCACATCGCCACTCACGTTGCGCATGCCCGTCTTGGCAAGTACGGCCGTTACACCAGCGAAGATCATGGAGACCAGTGCGTACCAGATGGAGCGTTCCATGGCGCGAAGGTCCGGATCGGCACGCGATCCCATCTTCCGATCATCTTCAGGATCGCCATGGAACCTTGCTTCCGGAAACAAGAAGACATTCCACCGAAACCCAAGGCCATGAAAACGTTGAAGAACCTCATCATCTGTTCCGTCATCTCCACTTCTGCTTGTGGCACAGGTGCCCAAGAGCCTGCGGTGCCCGATGCGGTGCGCGCCGCTTTCACCCAACGCTTCCACATTGCGCAGGGCGTGAAGTGGGAAGAAGAAGATGGCGGCCTCCTTGAAGCGACCTTCGTGCAGGACGGCAAAGAACATAGCGCGAACTTCACCACCTCCGGTGCCTGGGTGGAGACCGAGCAACGGATCAAGGAGAAGGACCTGCCTGAAGTCGTGCGCGCGGCGGTACTGACGCAGTATCCTGGCGCAACGGTACACAAGGCCGAGCGCGTATCCACGCCAGAGCACGACCTCTTCGAAGTGGAACTGAAAACAAGTTCCGGCAAGGTGGAGGTGATGGTGACCGCCGAAGGGGCCATCGTGGAGGACCCGCGGAAGTAGGGATCTTCGCACCATGAACCTGCTGATCGTCGAGGACGAGCGCTCGCTGGCCGATGACATCCGTGCCTACCTGGAAGGCGCGGATGTGCGTTGCCACACCGCCAACACGGTGCGCGATGCGCTGGATCTGGTGATCGACAAGGAGTTCGACTGCGTGATCCTGGACCTGAACCTGCCAGATGGCAATGGGCTGGAAGTATTGCGTGAACTGAAGAAGCAGGGTCGCAAGGATGGCGTCGTCATCATTTCCGCTAAGGATGCCTTGGACGAGCGCATACAAGGACTACGCATCGGTGCGGACGACTACATCACCAAACCCTTTCACCTGGCCGAACTGGCCGTGCGCGTGCAGGCCACGGTTCGTCGCGCGCGTTTCGATGGACAGGACCAGTTGCGCTTCGATGAACTGGTGATCGATCTGCCGGCGCTCACGGCCCGGGTGGATGATGTGCCCGTGCCGCTCACACCTACCGAATTCCGTTTGCTGCGCTTGCTCACCGCCTCCAAGGATCGCGTACTGCCACGCGCCGTGATCGCCGAACACCTGGCTGAGGACTCCGACGATGAGCGCGCGCAGGAACTGGTGTACACGCACGTGAAGAACCTGAAACGCAAACTGGCCGATGCGGGCTACGGCGATCGCATCCACACGGTGTATGGCATCGGCTACCGGTTCACCACCACCGTATGAAACTGCTGCACCGCACCCGCCGTTCGTTCTGGATATACGCCGCCGTGGTGATGCTACTGAGCGTGCCCGTTTACTACCTGGTGTTGCAACACCAATGGTCGGCGGATATCGATGAGGACCTGGTGGTGCAGAAACGGAAGTTGGAACAAGGGCTCAGCGAGCAACGGCTGAACGATGCGCAACTCGACAGCGCCATCGCCGACATCAACGCGTTGGGCATCGGCTTCCGCATCGAGCGCATGGAGCGCTCGATGCCGGAGCACCACAGCACGATCGAACGGTACGATGCCTTTCATGGTCATGCCGAGCCGTTCCGGACGTACACGGGCACCATGCAGGTGAACGGCAGGCCATACAGCGTAACGGTGAGCCGTGTGATCGAAGAGACGGAGGAATTGGTCGCGGCCATCGCCACGATCGCATGCATCACCTTGCTACTGCTGTTCGGTGGCGTGCTCCTGCTCGATCGCCTCAGCGCGAAGCGCATCTGGGCACCCTTCCACGCGATCCTCGCACGCTTGAAGCGTTTCCAAGTGGATGATGCCGAACCCTTCCGCGCACGTTCCACGGGCGTTGTCGAATTCGATGAGCTGCAGTATGCATTGGAGCAGCTCACCACGCGCAACATGGCGATCTATACGGAGCAGCGCCGCTTCACGGAGAACGCCGCGCACGAGTTGCGCACGCCCATCGCCCTCTTGCAGGGCAAATTGGAGCGGCTCTACCAATCCAGGGACCTTACACAGGAGCAAGCGACACTGTTGGAGGAGGCGGGCACGGTGCTGGCACGCATGCGTCGCTCCCACGAGGGGCTGCTGCTGCTGGCACGCCTGGATAATATCGGCACCATCCCCGATACCAGTTGCGACCCGCACATCATCGTGCGGCAATTGCTGGCGCATTCGCACGAGCGTGTGCAGGAACTCGATCTGCACATTACGGTGAACGCGGAAGTGAACAGCATATGGCGCATGGAACCATCCATGGCGGAGACCTTGCTCGGTAACCTGGTAAGCAATTCGATCCGCCACAACGTGCCTGGTGGTCGCGTCGTCATCGAAGTATACTCCACGGCCTTCTCCATTGGCAACACTGCGGAGGGACCGGCGCTGGACCCCGGACTACTCTTCAAGCGTTTCGCCGGAAGTGGCAAGGGACTTGGTCTTGGCCTGGCCATCGCGCATCGGGTCTGCGAACGGAACGGCTGCATCCTCACCTACGCATTCGAGCCCCCGTTCCATGTTTTCCATGTGGGCTTGCGCGGCTGAACGCACTTCGGTTTCTCTTCCGGATCCGGTCGCTGCTTTGCCGCATGTTGAAGCACATCCTCCTGCTCTTATCAGCGCTCTTCGTGGCGAACATCATGGCCCAGGAAAGCGCGGTCACCCTCGGTGGCGCACTGGTCGACGGTCGTACGCAGGGACCCCTGCCCTACATGAATCTTGTGCTGCGCCAAGCAGCGGACAGCACGCGACATGTCGGCACGTATAGCGATATGGATGGGCGCTGGACGTTGACCAACGTACCACCCGGCGAACACGTTCTACAGGTGAGCGGCGTGGGTTATGCGCCGCTGCGACGCCCGATCCACGTGGGTTCGTTGAGCGCGAACCTCGATCTGGGGACCATCATGCTGGAACCGACCGCAGAACAACTGAAGGAAGTGGAGGTGGTGGCCTTGATCGAGCAAGTAGGCGATCGCATGGACAAGAAGGTGTTCCGCCTGGAGGATCAGCTCAGCCAAAGCGGAGGGTCGGTGCTGCAGGCGCTGCGCAACCTGCCCGGCATCACGGTGGATCAGCGGAGCGGCAAACTGCAATTGCGCGGCAGCGACAAGGTGGCCGTGCTGGTGGATGGACAGCAGACGGCGCTCACCGGCTTTGGCGACCAGAGCGGACTCGATAACATCCCGGCCTCGGCCATCGACCGCATCGAAGTGATCAACGACCCCTCGGCCAAGCAGGACGCCAATGGCATGGCCGGCATCATCAACATCATCTACAAGAAGGACAAGCGCGAAGGCTTCCACGGCAAACTGTCCATGCTGGCCGGCATAGGAGCGCTCGGCATCAAGCAGGCGGACCTGCCCACAGTGCGCCCGCAATACAGCAACACGCATAAGCTCGGTCCGTCGGCAGGGCTCACGTGGAACAAGCGTCGGACCGACCTCTATCTGCAAGCCGACCTCCTCTCTCAGCGCGTGCTCAATCGCGACGAGCACTTCACGCGCACCTATGCCGATGGTTCCACGGTGCGGCAACAATACCTGGAGAACCGCGAACAGTTGATGTACACGTTGAAGGCTGGTGTGGACCTTCACCCGAACGAACGCAACGATGCGCGGCTCTCCCTGCTCTACAACCGCGAGGCGCACATCGACTACGGCGATGTGGTCTATTTCGATGGAACGCTTACCGAACGCCAGCGGCTCTGGCAGTTCCACGAGGAAGAGGTGAACACCTCCAGCCAGATCGCGAGTAGCTGGACGCATCGCACGAAGCGTCCCGGCGAGCGTCTCGATGTCGGCTTGAACTACACGTTCCATCGCGAGGACGAGGTGTACGACATCTCGGACCAGACGCCTGCGGGTAACGGCTTCAACAACACCGCCCTCATCGCCGACGAGCACGTGGGCGACGCCAAGGTGGACTACGTGCGGCCGCTGGCCCACGGCCGCTTCGAGGCGGGTGCCAAGTTCCGTTGGCGTCACATCCCCACGCGCATCGCCTTTACGGCATCCGCCCAAAGTCCGATCGATGTGGATGCGGCCGGCAGCGCCACCTACGATGAGCTGATCCCCGCCGTGTATGGCACTTATGTGTACGAACGCGAGCGCTACGAAGTAGAAGCGGGACTCCGTGTGGAGTACGTGGACCTGCGCTATACCGTGGCACCGGGACACAATACTTATAGCAGCGACGGCTATGACTACTTCCAGCCCTTCCCCAATGCGCGCTTCGCATGGAAGTTCCGCAATGCATCACGCATAACGGTGAACCTGAACCGCCGTGTGGACCGCCCCGATGAAGGCGACCTGCGCATCTTTCCGAAGTACGACGACCCTGGCATCCTGCGCATCGGCAATCCGGGACTACGCCCTCAATTCACTTCACGCGGCGAACTCGGCTACAAGCACGACTTCACCAAAGGCTACGTCTACATCGCCGGTTACCACCGCATCACCGACGACATCCTCACGCGCATCGTCACGGCTGATACATCGGGTACGCAACTGTACACGCTGGCACAGAATGCCGGTCGCGGTACCAACAGCGGCATTGAACTGGTGGTGGAGCGTGAAGTGGTCAAGGATCTGAAGCTGGGCCTCAATGCCAACATCTACCGGAACAGCATCGATGCGTTCAGCACAGTGAGCGCCTATCCGTGGCCTACGCCATTCAGCACCAAAGGCCAGCGACTCACCAGCGGCAACGTGAAGTTGAACGCGCGCCTGCGGCTACCCAAGGACCTCTCCATCCAGGTCACCGGCATCTGGCTGGCGCGCGACATCGTGCCACAAGGCGAGATGGCCGAACGCTGGTCACTGGATATGGGTGTGAATTGGAAGGTGACCGGCACCAAGAGCGAACTCACCGCGAACGCCACGGACCTGCTCAACACTATGCGCATCGGCCGCACCGTAAACGGTGACGGTTTCACGATCGTGAGCACGGATTATCTGGAAACACGCGCTGTGCGATTGACTTGGGCGTGGGCGTTCTGACCTCCAGGGCACCAGCGCTTCACGAGAGGAGTACGTCTGCTCTTCTACTGTGACATGCTGTTCGCTCAGGCCTGCATCTACCCTTGGTTGTCCGGAGGATGGCGCACTGCGCTGGCCGGGCGTTTCGGCGCGGCCATGTCATCGGAAAGGATGCCTTTCTTCCACAAGCAAGACCAGTGTAGTCCCGGTGACAGTTCAAGGCCCAGGGTGGCAGGGATCCCTCCGGCTCCACGATGCCAACAGCTTCCATGCAAGGTCACCTTATTCGCGCAGATGTAGTAAGCATGCGCTGATGAAAAGGACTTCGGCACCGTATGCTCTCCGATGCGGGCATTGCAAACGACACCGGGCAGGATCTTGATCTCGCCCATAGGCGGACAATCGTACGGCACGGGCTGCGCATCGCGTGGAACCCAAGCACCATGCTCTTCATCGACTGCGGTGTATCGCGCAAAGACAGGTTGTTCTTCGTTGGGATCGGGCAGGTGTTCTGAGCGCCGATGTCCGCCACGTTGATTTCGTACCGGCGATCGTGGCGGTTTCCGATCCGACGTGGTAACTGGGCGGGTATCACGTTCCTGGCCAAGGGGTCTTCGGCCACCAGGATCCCACACGGCTGGGCTACCGGACCGGGCCCTTCCGGTCCCGGTCGGTCCGGGCACCAAAGCGTAGCCTTCGCCCGCTTCGTTGCTTTCCGTTGCGGCACACCGTTCCTTTGCCCTCCGTGAGCCCCGCATTCACGCCGAAGCTCTTCTCGCTTTGGAAGGCGGGCATCCCCCGCGCACAGCTCCGCAAGGACATCTCCTCCGGCATCATCGTCGGCATCGTGGCGCTGCCGCTGGCCATCGCCTTCGCCATTGCCAGCGGGGTGCCGCCCGATAAGGGACTGGTCACCGCCATCATCGCGGGCTTCTTCATCTCGGCCTTCGGTGGCAGCCGCGTGCAGATCGGCGGGCCCACCGGCGCCTTCATCGTCATTGTGTACGGCATCGTGGAGAAGCACGGCATCGATGGGCTCATCATCGCCACCTTCATGGCGGGCGCGATGCTCGTGGCGATGGGCCTGCTGCGGGCGGGGCAGTTGCTGAAATACTTCCCGCACACATTGATCGTAGGCTTCACGGCGGGCATCGCGGTCATCATCGTCACCACGCAGATCAAGGATCTTTTCGGGCTGCGGATGGACAAGCTGCCGAGCGGCGCCATCGAGCAATGGGCCGCGTACGTTGGTCATTTCGACACCATCAACCCATGGGCGGTGGGGCTGGCGGTGTTGTCGATCCTGCTCATTCTTTTCCTGCCGCGCATCACGCGCGCCGTGCCCGGTCCACTCGCCGCGATCATCATCTGCACCGCGCTGGCCTGGTCGTTCCAGTTACCGGTGGAAACGATCGAGAGCCGCTTCGGCGCGATCCCCAACACGCTGCCGGCACCACACGTACCCGCGTTGAGCCTGGCCACCTTGCGTGAACTGCTGCAACCCGCTGTGGCCATCGCGTTGCTGGGCGCCATCGAATCGCTGCTGAGCGCGGTGGTGGCCGATGGCATGATCGGTGGACGCCACCGCAGCAACATGGAACTGATCGCACAGGGTGGCGGTAACATGCTCAGTGCGCTCTTCGGCGGCATCCCCGCCACGGGCGCCATCGCGCGCACGGCCACCAACGTGAAGAACGGCGGCCGCACGCCCATCGCGGGGATCGTGCATGCCATCACGCTGCTGGTGATCATGCTCGTGGCCGCGCCGCTCGCGGGCCGTATCCCGCTGGCCTGCCTGGCGGGTATCCTCGTGGTGGTGGCCTACAACATGAGCGAGTGGCGCAGCTTCATCAGCGCGTTGAAAGGCCACCGCTACGACGCGCTCGTGCTGCTGGCCACCTTCGTCATCACCGTGGTGTTCGACCTCGTGCTGGCCATCGAAGTGGGCATGGTGCTCGCCGCCTTCCTCTTCATGAAACGCATGAGCGACATCAGCGGCTTGAAGGCCGCGCTGTCCGACGGTCCTGAAGATGAAACGGGCGAAGAGAAGCTGCCGCCCGGCGTGCGCGTGTTCGATGTGAGCGGCCCATTGTTCTTCGGCGCTGCGGAGAAGTTCCAGAACGCACTCACCGAGATCAACGACCGGCAGAAGGTCATCATCATCCGCCTGCGCAACGTGCCGCTGATCGACGCCACCGGCCTGCACCGCATGGGGCATGTGATCCAGCAGTTGGAGCGGCAGAAGAAGCGCGTGTTCCTCACCGATGTGGACCGGCATGTGAAGGTGGAGATCCGCCACCAACCCTGGTACCGGGGCACCTTGCTGGCCGATGATGTGCAGGAGGTGCTGCGCAGGTTGTGAGCCGGTGCCGCCCGGATGCCGCACTTGAACCATCTGTCGGCAGAGCGGAAGGTGACGTACGCGGCGGCTTGAGCCGCAGGCCACCGCGTACCTTCGCGCCCGTTCCCGAACCCGATGCCCGGAATACCCGGCACCGGGTTTTCGGGCTTTTCAGCGTCCATGTCCATCACCTCCCTCCCCGACCTCCTCTCCCTCTACCGTACCGATGCCCGTGTGGCCCGCGTAACCGATGCCTTGCGCGAGAAAGCCGCACGCGTGCAGGTGGGCGGCACCATCGGTTCCTCGCAGGCGCTGATCGCGCAGGCCGTGATGCAGCAGTCGCCCGGCGTGCATGTGTTCGTGCTTACCGACCGCGAAGAGGCCGCGTACTTCCTCAATGATCTGGAAGCGCTTGGCGGACATACCAAAGGCGACGGCGAGCTCAGAGAGCGCGGCAAACAAGCGAAGGACCAGGAGCTCTTCTTCTACCCCGCACCGATGCGCCCGGCGTATGATCCCGAAGGGCAGCATGATGGTGAACGCGTGACACGCACGGAGGTGCTGGAAATGCTCATGAAGGCGAGCAAAGGTGAATGGGAGTTGGTGAATGGCGAATGGGAAAAGCAAGGCTCAGTCCCAGTCGCCAACTCCCATCCGCCAACTCCCAGTCACCATTCACCATGCACCAAGAACCTCATCATCGTCACCTACCCCGAGGCCCTCGTTCCGCTGGTGATGGGCAAGGAGGAGATGGCGAAGAACACACTGGCCATCAAACGCAACGAGGAACTACCGATCGACACGCTGGAGGAATGGCTGCAGGAAACGGGTTTCAGCCGTGTGGAATTCGTGTACGAGCCGGGACAGTTCAGCATACGCGGCGGCATCGTGGACGTGTTCAGCTATGGCAGCGATAAGCCATACCGCATCGAACTCTTCGGCGACAACGTGGAGAGCGTGCGCCGCTTCGACCCGCAGGACCAGCTGACCGTGGAGTTCCTGGCCGAAGCGGTGATCGTGCCCGACCTACAGGACGAGGATGCCGCGCGCCAGCAGAATTTCTTGGCGCAATTGCCGGAGGATGCCGTGCTCTGGCTGCGCGACCTGCAAGCCATCGGCGATGCGGCGGCCAAGCAGTTGAAGTTGCTGAACGAGGCCTACGAACGACTTCCCGACAAGGCAGGACATCCACCGCCGCACGAATTGCTGGCCACGGATACCGAGCTGATCAAGGGGACGCTGGGGTTCAGGAAGGTGTTCTGGGGGAAAGGTGAATGGGAGTTGGCGAATGGCGAACGGGAAAATGCACGATCGGGGTCAGACCCATCCGCCAACTCCCATCCGCCATTCACCTCATCGCCAAAGAACCGGGAACCTGCCGCCGACCTTCGCGCACAGAAGACGGTGGACTTTGCGCTGAGGCCACAGCCTGCTTTCGCGAAAGACTTCAAGATCCTCAGCGGCGACCTGCACAATAAGCAGAACGCGGGTTATGCCAACCTGATCGCCTGCAACAGCGCGAAGCAGAGCGAACGCCTCTACACCATCTTCAACGACATGGAGCATGAGGTGGCCTTCACGCCTCTTGTCCTTGATCTGCACGAGGGCTTCGTGGATCCCGAGCTGCGGCTGGCGCTCTACACCGACCACCAGATCTTCGAACGCTACCACCGCTACCGACTGAAGGAAGGTTTCCGCAAGAACGCGCAGGCGCTCACACTGAAGGAGCTCACGCAACTGAAGCCCGGCGACCTGGTGGTACACATCGATCACGGCATCGGGGTATTCAGCGGACTGGAAACGATCGACGCCGGCGGCAGCATGCAGGAAGCGATCCGCCTGAAGTACCGCGACAACGACATCCTCTACGTGGGCATCCACAGCCTGCACCGCGTAAGCAAGTACAGCGGCGAGGAGAGCGGCAAGGCACCGAACATCAGCAAGCTCGGCACACCCGCGTGGAAGAACCTGAAGGAGAAAACGAAGGCCAAGGTGAAGGCCCTCGCGTTCGACCTGATCAAGCTCTACGCGCAACGCAAGAGCAAGCCGGGCTTCGCATTCCAGCCGGACAATTACCTGCAGCACGAACTCGAAGCGAGCTTCATCTACGAGGACACGCCCGACCAGAACAAGGCCACGCTGGATGTGAAGCGCGACATGGAGAAGGGCGTGCCGATGGATCGACTGGTCTGCGGTGACGTGGGTTTCGGAAAAACGGAGGTGGCGATCCGCGCGGCGTTCAAGGCCGTGTGCGATGGCAAGCAGGTGGCGGTGCTGGTGCCGACGACGATCCTCGCGCTGCAGCACTGGAAGAGTTTCTCGGCGCGGATAAAGGGCCTGCCCGTGCGCATCGACTACATCAACCGCTTCCGCAGCAGCGCGCAGCAGACGCAGATCCTGAAGGACCTGAAGGAAGGAAAGATCGACATCATCATCGGCACGCACCGGCTGGTGAGCAAGGACGTGGTGTACAAGGATCTGGGCCTGCTGATCATCGACGAGGAGCAGAAGTTCGGCGTGAACGTGAAGGACAAGCTGAAGACCCTGCGCGCCACGGTGGACACGCTCACGCTCACCGCCACCCCGATCCCGCGTACGCTGCAGTTCAGCCTCATGGGCGCGCGCGACCTCAGCATCATCAGCACGCCGCCGCCCAACCGCTATCCGGTCAGCACCATGCTGCAACCGTACGATGAAGTGGTGATCCGCGGTGCGATCGAGTACGAGCTCAGTCGCGGCGGGCAGGTGTACTTCCTGCACGACAAGGTCAAGAACATCGAGTTCATCGCCGACATGATCCGCAAGCTGGTCCCGGGCGCGCGAGTGGGCGTGGGCCATGGTCAGCTCGAGGGCCACAAGCTGGAGGAGGTGATGCTCGACTTCATCGAAGGCAACACCGACGTGCTCGTGTGCACCACCATCGTGGAGAACGGCCTCGACATCCCGAACGC
>Ga0138256_10002000_pt1 | contig 21949 bp, 17 predicted proteins | sample KNB2016incub_MG_FD_105486 | JGI IMG/M metagenome (GOLD analysis project Ga0138256, IMG submission 105486) | Active sludge microbial communities from wastewater in Klosterneuburg, Austria - KNB2014incub_MG | ecosystem: Engineered > WWTP > Activated sludge > Unclassified | place: Austria... | reverse complement strand
GGTTCTTTTAACGGAAGAATTTTTCTTTGAATATCTCTTGCTACATCAAATTCTTTTTCCAGTCTTTCTTTTTCGATTGATTGCTCAAGTAATAATGAGTTTTCAATTGCAACAGAAGCATAATCTGCAAAAGTATTAATTGCTGATTTATCTTCATCGTAAAAAATAAAATCGTTTTTTCTGGCTGCAATTAAATAACCCTTCGTTTCATTTATACTTTTTAATGGAGAAATAGCTACACTTCCATATTTTTCAGACAATCTTGATTTTTCTCCAAACTTATCCAGTGTGCAAAGTTTTGTTTCAGTTATATTTTCACAAACGCCGCTTTGAAGCAAATAATTATTAATGATTTCAGCATCTACATAAGCAATGTTTTTGTTTGCAATTGTTTTTTGTGATTTACTATTCTTAATTACTATCCACGCTGAATCCGCGCTGCTAACTTTTGTTGCAATATCCGTAATTGTTTCGGCAAGTTCATCAAAATCTAAAACTTGAGTAATCAATTTGCTAAAATACTGAAGTGATGAAACTTCTTTTGCTTTTCTATCATAAGCTTCTGCGGTTGGAATGTGAAATAGTGTGGTGAAGAATAAAACTGCGAAATAGATTCCACCATACAATAAGACTAAGGTGTAAAAAGTATAAAAAGCTGGAGAAAAGTTTGCTAATATTTTTCCGTTAAAATCATTTTGGCTGCTGTTTGCAAGGTTTATAATAAACAAAGTTGAAATGATTATAGACAAAATCAGTAGAGAGATTTTTTCTTTTTTAGATATAAATGCAATCCAGGAAATTTTTAATGAATTAAAAACTATAAGAATTGCAGTAACAATTTCAAAAGTATGGTTTATAAAATCATACTTCTCACCTCTGAATAAAAGACTTGCAACTGATGTAAGTATTAAGAACACAACCATCAAATAAAAGTAAGTGTTTTTTGCGCTGTATCTTTTGTAAAAATAAAGTTCTTTTAAAGTAGCAAACCAATAACTTGTTATCACTAAAAACATTAAAGAGTAAAAACTTAAAATAATATTTTGAAATAAATCCGGATTTACATTTATAGTTGTAGAATTTTGGGAAAGTACTTCAAGAATTGGTTCAGAAAATAAAATTACCAGGAAAATAAATGAAACAATTATTCCTGAGTTTAATACTAATGCAGATGGATGTGGATTTGTTTGCCTGATTTTTTTAATAATTACTAAAATTGTGATTGCAATAAGCGTAATAACAATTAAATCATTAATTATAAAAAAGAAATGCGAATCATTTGAAAAAAATAAAATCCTGTAAAAGATGATCGAGAATACTAACGTCCCAATTATCCACCAGTTAAGATTAGCACTTATTTTGTATCGATTAAGGCTCAAAAAAACTCTTAAATATTTTTGTACAATGTAGTTTTGATGGCTAAAATACAAGAAATTGTCAATCCTTTAAAGCAAAGAATTATAGAAGGATAATACGTTGAAATGCGGTAAAATGAGTTGATTGGCGGTTAACAAAAACTGCTCGTTTTGTTGTAACGAGCAGTAAAATAAATATTTATTTTATGCGATAATTCAATCCTACGCCAATACTATTTACATTGCTAAATCGTTGAAATGAAAAATCTAACTTAATTTGATTACTGACCGGAACTAATACCCCTACTCCAAGTCCCATATGGAATGATGCAAAACCAGCTTTAGGAGTGTCAAAAATTTCATTGTAAAGACCTGAAGACGATTCAATTAATTGGTTTGTGGATTCATATTTTTTCTCACTAGAGAAAGTAAAATTTCCAGAATTTAAGTAATAATCATACCCTAACATTAAAGAGGTATAAGGTTGTACTCCCCATAAATCAAATTTGTAATTCACAGAGAGGTTAATTGGTATAAATTGATGATCCATCCTTCCCAATTTATGTGTTTCTATGATATAATCACTGCCTGATTCATCCTGCACTCTATAAGAATTAGTATGCGGATCAGTAAAGCTAGTCATATAACCGGAAGAAAAATCTACAGAAAGATTTTCAGTAATATTATACCCTAAAGAAACTTTTAATCCCATTCCAAGATTTTTATCGCCGGTTATGTTTGAATAAAAATTAGTACCAAGATAGAACTTACTTCCTAGTTCAGTCGTGGTAACATCTTGAGCAAAAGAATTTGTAACTATGAGAAGTGAGAAAAACAATACTATGATTTTCATTTTGAACCTCCATACCATTTTAGACTTGCCTTAATGTAAATCAGATTATTGAAATACAAACAGACAATCACCCAATAAAATGCAAATAGAAGTGGAAAAATTTATAATTTCTATCTACGGTTAGTTAAAAATATCTGAGCAATATTTTAGAATCACTACACTAAATCTCTATCTCATCAGTATCTATAGGGTTTACCCTTTGTTTACTTTTTTTACTTTGGCCGGAATCACTTTCATTTGGTTTAGTAAAATCCTGTCTAAACTTTTGAAGTTCTTTTTTAAGATTATCCATTTCTTTTTTAAGCTCTTCATTTTGTTTCAACATCAAGCTATCATTAAAATCCGGGCCTGTTTTAACCTGATTCTGATATTTTTTCTTTTGCTCATTATTCTTTAATTCATTTTCGGTGTTTCTTTGATGCATAACTGAATCGAGACTTACTTCACCTTTTTTGTTTCTTGGCTTTACAGAATTAAAATTATAATTGTAATTATTCTTACCCACAACTACAGAACCAGATGGCGGAATTACCGGGTAAATATTTTTAGTTGCTTCATTTATAATTATTGCAATACTATCAAAGTCAGGAAAATCAATTTCAGGAATATTAATAGCAAAATCCTGCACATTAACTTTTATCTGATCTTTGTTAACTGATATTTCATATCGTTTAGATTTATCAGTATTTCTTTTGTGATTTCCGTAAGCTGAATCAAAATTAATTCTAAATTCCTTTAGCTCAACACCTTGTTCTTTAAGTTCAGCTAATTCATCTTTAACATTTTCCATTTGTTCTTTAAACTCATCCATATCAAAAACAAAATCATCTTCAAAGATTGAATCAGGTGTAAAGAAAATATACTGGTTAGCTTTAACAGATTTAGCATCAGAAACCCATTTCATAATGGTCTTATTATCAAGTTCAGCAACTTCCGTTGGTAAAATTTTTGAATAGTTCTGTCCAGCAAATCTTTTAGCAAATGCAAGAATATCAGCAAGAATAACTTTCCTGGTATTCCAGATATTTGGATTTATTGCAACAGAATTTTTATCATTAACCAAAACCAGAGAAGAAAGCTGATCAGAATATGAGCCAATTATTGAATCAATCATTTCAATTTCGGCTTCGTTAAGATCAAGCGCAGCAACAAAACTTTTTAGGTTGCTGGAGTGAGAAATATTTGATGCGTTTTTAATCTCAAAAAATTCTGTTCCTGCCGGATCAAATCCTAATTTTAGTATTTGCTGATTCGCTGAATCAAGCGGTAGTTCCTGGTAAACAGCAAAATTAAAAATATCTTCATTTGTAAGATCTGCAGCATAAAGAAGTGGTTGCAAATTTTCTTTGTAAAATCCAGCTAAGTTGGATTTCTGTTGTTCCACTATATTATCAATAAGTTTTGGATTAAACTTTAACACAACCATTAAAGTAAGTGTAACTAATGTTAACGAACCAATCGGAATCCATTTTTTATAATTAAACCTGTTAGAAGCTTGGGTATTTATATTTGCAAATAATCTTGTTTCAAAAAATGGTGATTCAGAAATTCTATCAACTGAACCAGATGTTAATTCTTTAATCTTTTTAAGATCGGATAATTCTTTTTGCAGTTCTAATGAGGTTTTTATTTTATCTTCAATTAACTTTTTTTCATTTAAAGATAATTCGCCATCAATATATGCGGATAATAATTCTTTGTCTGTATAATTTTTATTCATTACATCAACTCTTTCTCCAAAGGCTTAAGAACTTTTTTAAGTGATTCTCTTGCCCTAAAGATTCTGGATTTTACGGTTCCTATTTCACATTCCATTGTATCAGCAATTTCCTGGTAACTAAATCCTTCAAGATCTTTTAGTACCAGCGGAATTTTTAACTTATCTGGTAAAGTTGCAATTGCACTTCGAACAATTTCCTTTATATCAGAATCTTCATTTATCGATTCTAAAACCGGTTCTTTTTCTTCTTCCGATAACGGTAAGAAAATACGTCTTACATTTCTTTTTCTTAAATGATCTTTGCATTTATTAATTGTTATACGATAAATCCACGTTGTAAACTGAGATTCAAATCTAAAACTTTTAAGATGTCGGTAAACAGTAATAAAAACTTCCTGAGCAATATCATCAACAGAATTGCTGCTAGAAAGAGTTAAGTAAACGATGTTTCGCACCTTTTCTTTGTGTCGTTTTACAAGCTCGGCAAAAACAGCTTCATCGCCATCAATAAAACGCTTTATTAGTGAAAAATCATCATCAAGAGTTAAGATTTTTGGTTGCTCCATATTCTCTTTTTGTTCGTAATTCATAGTTTAGACGCCATCCTGTAAAATTGGTTCCTAAAAATAAATATTATTTTAATAGCCAAAAGTGCAAAATGATGACTGGTAAAATGTAATTATATCTTACTATCTTTGCTTGCATGAATAACTAACCTTACTTAAATTCACACAGAAATTTTTTGGAGATTTTAATGAAAACTAAACTGTTAGAAAAGTATAACGCCGTTATTGTAGAACTAAAAGGTAACGTAATGGGCGGCGATGATACAAAGGAATTTAACCTACTTTTACATAAACTAATTGATGAAGGCAAGAAAAACGTAATTGTTGATCTTTCTGATGTTAAGTTTATGAATAGTTCTGGTCTTGGTATGCTTATCAGTGGTCTAACCACAATGAAAAGAGAAAACGGAACGTTAAAACTTGCTAATGTTACCGAAAAAATCGAAAGCTTACTTGTTATAACCAAATTAATTACAATTTTTGAAACTTATGAATCGATTGATGAAGCTGTTAAAAGCTTTGGTTGATAAATTGTAAAAACTAATTTTTATTAAACTCCGTATTATTATAATGCGGAGTTTTTATTTTGCTTAATCTACAATTAAAAACAGGGATTTTCAGATGGGCGCAACTGTTCTTGTTGGTTCTCAGTGGGGTGATGAAGGTAAAGGTAAAATTGTTGATCTTATCAGCGAAGGTTTTGAAATCGTTGTTAGATATCAAGGCGGCGCAAATGCCGGCCACACTGTAGAAATTGGCGATAAAAAATATGTACTACATCTTATACCTTCCGGAATATTAAGAGAAAATGTTATTTGTGTAATTGGCAATGGAGTTGTAATAGATCCTACTGCCCTACTAGATGAAATTGAACTGTTAAAACAAAACAACATAAGTGTAGAAGGTAGATTATTTATCAGCCACAATGCTCACCTAATAATGCCTTATCATAAACTTTTAGATTCAATAAATGAAAGTGGCGATAATAAAATCGGAACTACAGGAAGAGGAATTGGTCCTTGTTATATTGATAAATATGGTAGAAAAGGAATTAGAATTGTTGATCTTTTAAATCGAACTGAACTTGAGAAAAAAATCCGTGCAAATCTTAAAGAGAAAAATGAAATCTTACAAAAGATACATAGCCACGCAGGTTTAGATGTTGATGCAATTGTAAAAGAATATTTAGAGTTTGATCAGACAATAGATAAGTACATAAAAGATGCTCCGGCATTTTTAAATGAAGCATTAGATGAAGGTAAATCAGTATTACTTGAAGGTGCACAAGGAACGTTTTTAGATGTTGATCACGGAACTTATCCTTATGTTACTTCAAGCAGCCCAACTTCTGGCGGAGCTTGTACAGGTAGTGGAATTCCGCCAACAAGAATCGATTCTGTAATTGGAATTGTAAAAGCTTACACAACAAGAGTTGGTAATGGACCTTTTCCTACAGAATTACTTGATGATGAAGGTGAAAAACTTAGAAAAATTGGTGCAGAGTTTGGAGCAACTACAGGAAGACCAAGACGCTGTGGATGGTTTGATGCTTTCTTATTAGCCTATTCAAAAATGATTAATGGAATTACTTCAGTTGCTTTAACAAAGCTTGATGTTTTAAGTGGATTTGAAAAGATTAAAGTTTGTGTTGGTTATGAACTTGATGGTAAAAGATTAAAAAGTTTCCCAACAAATGTTGATCAGCTTAGTTTAGTTAAACCAATTTATGAAACTTTGGATGGCTGGAATAGTGACATTACAAACTGTGAACGATACGAAGACTTACCTAAAAAAACTATTGAATATTTAGATTTTATTTCGCAAAAGTCTGGAATTAAAATCGATATAGTTTCTGTTGGACCTAAACGAAAACAAACTTTTTACGTTCAACATTAATTTTTAGCGATTTATTTTAATCTGGATTTTACTGGTTGATTATTTAATCTTTGCCACAACAATTATATCAGATCGAATAAAATATGAAAATGTCCGGTGGACCTGCTTCAGTTAACTTCAAGATATTCTTACTTGTTATTGCATTAGCAATTGCTGGTGGTACACTTTATTACACACAAAAACTTGTTACAAAATTACAGGAACGTGAGCGCAACATACTTGAGTTATACGCAAGCGGGCTTGAGTATATTGCTAATTCAGACAATCCTAATGCAGATTACACATTTCTATTCGATAACATAATTAAACCGATAGATTTTCCGCTGATAATTTCTGATAGAGATAATAAAATAAATCCTGAACGTATAGAACAAAAAAATATCAAGTTTGATTCTACTTTATCAAAATCAGATCTAAAAAGTTTTCTTGAAAATTACATTAATGAAATAGATAAAATTCACGAACCAATTAGTGTTACTTATGCGGATACAATAATTTTACAAAAAATTCATTATGGTGATTCTGAATTAATAACTCAATTAAAATATTATCCTTACCTTCAAATTGTAATTGCTGCACTGTTTATAATTATTGGTTACATTGGTTTTAGCCAGATTAAAAGGAGCGAACAAAGCAATATTTGGGTTGGAATGGCTAAAGAAACTGCACATCAATTTGGAACTCCAATATCAAGCTTGATGGGCTGGATTGAGATGATGCGCCTTAATTATCAAAAACCTGATGCTATTCTTGATATAACAGAAGAAATTTCCAGTGATGTAGAAAAACTAAATAAGATCACATATCGTTTTTCTAAAATCGGATCAAAACCAGAAATTAAAAATCACATTGTTTTTGATGAAGCTAAAAAAGTTACTGAATACTTTAATCGCAGGTTACCACAAACCGGTAAAACAATTGAACTGACTGTAAACGGCAACGATAAATGCTGTGCTAAAATGAATTCAGAATTATTTGAATGGGTTTTAGAAAATCTAATTAAAAATGCCTTAGATGCTATTGAAAATAAAAAAGGCAAGATTTCCATCGATATTATTGAAGGCAAGAAAAACATAGAGATTGAAGTTTCTGATAACGGAAAAGGTATTGATTTACGCAGACGTAAAGATGTTTTTAGACCTGGTTACAGTACTAAAAAACGAGGCTGGGGTTTAGGACTAAGCCTTTCCAAAAGAATTGTTGAGGGTTATCATGGCGGTAAGATATTTGTAAAAAATTCTACAGCTACTGAAGGCACAACATTTAAAATTTTGTTAAAAAAATGTTAGCTCATTGCTAACATTTTTTCAATTGGGATAAGTGCTTTTTTTCTTAACTCTTCATCCATAGTAATTGAAGGGTATTCATTCTTCATACACAAATACAATTTTTCCATTGTATTCAATCTCATATACGGACATTCATTACAAGAACAAACATCATTTTCTGGTGGTGCCGCAATAAATTCTTTTTCCGGTGCTGCTTTTTTCATCTGATGAATTATACCAGCTTCAGTTGCAACAATATATTGCACTGAAGAATTTTCTTGAACATAACTTAATAATTTACTTGTCGATCCAATAAAATGAGAAAACATTAAAATCGGTTCTTCACATTCAGGATGAGAAATTAATTTAGCTTCAGGATATTTTAATCTTAAATCAATTATTTTTTGTTCACTAAATGATTCGTGCACATGACAGCTTCCGTTCCACAATAACATTTCTCTTTCTGTTTTTTGACTAAGATATCTTCCAAGATTTCTATCAGGAGAAAAAAGTATTGGTTTATCAATCGGTATCTGATTGATAATTTTTTCTGCGCTACTGCTTGTGCAAATAATATCACTTAATGCTTTTACTTCGGCAGAACAATTAATGTATGTTATCGCTAAATGATCAGGATATTTTTCACGAAAAGCCTTAAAGTCATTTGCTGGACATCCTTCTGCTAAAGAACAACCCGCTTCTAAATCCGGTAACAACACTAATTTATCAGGATTCAAAATCTTTGCTGTTTCCGCCATAAAATTAACACCAGCAAAAACAATCACGTCAGCTGAAGTTGATTTTGCTTTTCTTGCTAACTCTAAACTATCACCAACAAAGTCTGCTATATCCTGAATTTCAGCCTCTTGATAATAATGTGCTAGAATAACAGCATTTAGTTCTTTTCTTAATTCGTTGATTTGATCTTTTAAATCATCTTTTGAACCTTTTTTAACCGATTGCATAATATTCTCCACTCGAAAAAAAAATTACTGATTGTAATTGTTACCTAAATGCACTTTTTACCGACAAAAACGAGGTCATAATTGTCTTTTTAACTTAAAACAGGTTGGCATTGAACTTGTTTAATACTATCCGAAATAGTTTAAGCATAGCATCCCTCCAAAAATGACACACAAACTGTCAAGTTTCGCCCTCAAAACTTGACAGTTTTCCTCTTTTAAACCGTTTCTGATCCTTTACAAATTCACTTAACGTTTTGATTGCGATTAAAATTGACGCTTTTTCAACAACCACATCAACGACAATACTGCCAATTTCCTCAATAAGAACAAAGCTAATATTCCCTTTGGTATTTTTCTTATCACCAAACATAAATTGAATAATTCTATCTTGATCAAATTTTAGCACAGTTTTACTAATAGGAATGTAAGAAAAATTGCCAAAAAATAATTCCCATTTCTCTTTGCTCAGATAACCAGAAATTTCCGAAAGAACCAGAGCACAATATATTCCAGCAATAACAGCCTCACCGTGTTTTAACTTATAATTCGATTCAACTTCAAAAGCATGAGCAAATGTGTGCCCAAGATTTAATACTTTCCGCAATCCGGTAGTTTCCTTTTCATCCTGTGCTACAATATTTGATTTAATTTTCAGACAAGACAAAATAACTTTGTTGTAATCAATTTCTTTCCCTTCAAATAACTTTTTAAGGTTATTGTTTAATAAAAGATAATTATTGTGTCCGGCTAAAAAAGAATATTTAAATACTTCACCAGCACCAGAAATTAATTCTTTATACGGTAATGTTTTTAAAAAGTCTGTATAAATAAAAACACCATCAGGCTGATAGAACGAACCAATTAGGTTTTTTTTATTATTAAAGTTAACTCCGGTTTTTCCACCAACAGAACTATCCACCATTGCAAGCAGAGTTGTTGGAACTTGAAAATATTTAATCCCGCGCATATAAGTACTTGCAGCAAATCCCGCAACATCGCCGGTTACACCGCCGCCAATAGCAACAATTGCTGAATCTCTACCAAAATAATTATAGCTTAAAATATTATATATTTTTTCTATTTGATTTAGGCTTTTGTTTTTTTCAGTTACGATAAAAATATACTGCAACACTTTGCATTCAAGTAATGCAAATGTTTTTCTAATCAAAAGTGAATGGTGCTTATTTACATTAGAATCAATAACAATTAAACACTTAGAAATTCTACTCGAATTTATTTTATCAATCAACTTCTTAAGTGATTTATCACCTATGTTGATAGAATAACTGCTATCAACTAATTTAACGTTTATCTGGTTTGTCATAAAATTCTTTTTGAATTATTGTTGCTAATTTATCCACAGTTTTTCCAACCATACAATTATCAGTGTTTATTTTAATATCTGCCTGATTGTAAAACTTTGCTCTTTTATCTAACAATGAATTAATCTTTTCTAAAAATTCTGATTTTGTTGGCTCTTCGTCACCATCAAATAAAAATGCAGGCCTATCTCTTTTAAATCTTAATCTTTTATAAGTTTCTTCTGGTGATGATTCAAGATAAATTAAATATCCAGATGATTTAATAATCTCAAGGTTATTATTATTAGCAACAGTTCCACCGCCGAGTGATATTATATGATTCTGGAGTTCACTTAAACGTGTTAATGTTTTAGTTTCAATATCTCTAAAGTAATTTTCACCAAATTCTTCAAAAATTGATCTAACCGATTTATTGGTTTCATCTTCAATTACTTTATCAAGATCGTAAAAATTCCAACCGACAGTATTTGCTAATATTGGCCCGATTGTACTTTTACCCGAAGCCATAAATCCAGTTAAGTATATTAGATTATTTTTCATTAATAAGTTAGACAGTTTATAAAGCAATTTAAGGATTAGAAAAGAAAGTTTGATTTTTTTAAAAATGAAAAGCGACACCTAATACAAATGAAATTCCATTTAAGTTTAGTTTACTATTATAAGTACTTTGAGGTATCTGCAATAATCTACCTCTATAAGTTGCTGTGCTATCAGTATATCTATAACTAATTTTATTTTCAGGATCACGAAATTTTAAGTCTAATCTTATACCAAGATTATCAATAATTAAATATTCCATTCCAACAGAAACTAACAATCCAATCGAGCTATTATTTTTTGTGTTTTCGATTTCTGTATCACCTAAAACTCGTGTATGTTCAGCAAAATAATAACCAAGTCCACCACCCATTGTAAAAATAAACTGGTCACTAGAAAATGGCATTAAATAATAAACTGAAAACTCAATTGGTATGAATTTAAAACCGTCTTCCACTTCAATTTGTCTAACCTGGCTGCCTTCTACAATAGTTTGATTAAATCCTTTTGCACTTTTTGAAATATATTCACTACTTAATCCAAATAATAATTCATCATTAAATGAATACCTAAAATCAGAGATAGGTGAAAATATATCCGCTATCTCAAAAGCTTGATTTCTAAGAATAATATCTGAAGAATTTGGATTAAGAAAAATCTGGGCAGTTGTGTTGTAATCTAATCCAACAAGCAGACTAAATTTTTTATCTGAATTTTGGCAGATTGAAAATCCAGCAAAAACAGAAGTAATAAGAAGAATTATTTTTATATTCATTTACTTGTATTGATTTCTTAATCTAAACTGTAAAATAATCTTTAAAAAAGAAAACCCCCAAATACTACCAAAGTAATTGGGGGTTTAAGAATTATTTAAGTTTATTGTCTAAAAAACAGATGTCTATCATCCACAATATCTGCGGTTTGTTTTATTTCAGAAATCCATTGATTTATGTATCTACTTTTCTTTTCTTGTAGCATAGTATTTCTTAAGATTGCACTTTGTGTTTCGTATGTTTTCTTGTCAAATTCAGTACGCTTTGTAACTTTTATTAAATAATATCCTCTCGATCCTTTTACAGGTTCTGATACTTTATTTAATCCTACGCTTAGAGCGGCATTCATAAATCCATAATCACGACCAAGAGCAGGAATTGAACCTGCAGGAATAAAATTACCAGTTTGTTTTACTGTAAAATTTGTATCTATAGAAGCAGCCTTACTTAAATCACCATTGATTTTTTTGTAAAGATTATCTGCAATAACTTTTAATTTTTCAAATTTCTTTTCTCTGATAACAGCAGGTTTTAATTGATCTTTTAATTCTTCAAATGTTTTAAATTTTTCATTTGATACCTCAGAGATTTGTGCAACAACATAACCAGCGGCAACTTTGTGAACATCACTTACAGTGTTTAAGCCATTTTCAAAAGCAAATTTAACAAGGTGTTTATTCTGCCCTATTGATGGAATTGAACCTGATTGCTCATTAAACGGCTGAGTTTCCTGAACTTTATATTTCATTAATTTTGATTCTGAATCAAATCCATTTTTCTTTGCATTAAAAGCAAAACCATCTGCATCAGTAAAATTTTTATCTCTACTTGTTGCAGATTGTTTAACCTGGTTAACAACTCTTTCAACAATGTATTTTTTATTAGATCTATCAGTTACTTTAATTATATGATATCCATAATTTGTTTTTACAGGTTTTTGTACAACACCAACAACGCCGTTAAAACAAGCATCTTCAAATTCTTTAACCATCATTCCTTTACTAAAATATCCTAATGCACCACCTTTACTGCCGCTGCCAGGATCTTGAGAAAACTCTTTTGCAAGAGATTGAAAATTTGCACCGGCTACTAAACGATCATATAATTTAGTTGCTTCAACAAGATTTTTTTCATCACTACCATATTGATTGATAAGTATGTGTGATGCTTCTGCAAAAAGTTCGTTTGAATTTACAGCACCAAAATATTTAAATAAAACATAACCTTGTGGTGTTGCATATGGTCCAACAATTGCACCAACATTTGATCTATTTAAAGCATTTACAACTTCACTGGAAAGTACATTAACAGCCAAAGTGTCTTTGGTGTAAGGCAATTCAGAATAAATATTTACCAACTGTTCAAATCCGAGAGTATCACCAGCAGAGATTGTATTTTTTACATTTAATAAATTTTTATAAACCATTTGTGAATCATCTGATGAAGCCAAATTCGGAAATAAAACAAATTTTAATTTTCTCTGTGGTGGAGTTTTGTAGTTATTAATATTTTTTTCATAAAATGATTTTATATCAGCATCAGTAACTTTAACATCAGCATCTTTAATCAAGTTTAAATCTACAAGAGTGTAATCAGCTTCAATATTTGTATTCTGTTCAATATATTTTCTTTTAACTTCATCTTCGCCAACATTAACAGCGGCAAGAATCATACTTTGAAGTTTTTGTGTTAGTCGTGACTGGCGAACTAACTCTTCTGCTTGAACTAAAGCAGCCTTATTCTGCGGATCAAAGATTGCCTGTTCATAAAACTGTCGGTTAAAATTGCCAAGTGAATCAATAAAATTCTGTTTTAAGAAATCCGGTGGATTTGCTCCAAGAATTACATCTTTAACCTCTTCATCAGAAACAGTAATTCCATATTGTTTGATAAGCTGGCCAAATATTTTTTGGGTTACTACAGCATCCCAAACCTGTTCTCTAATCTGATCAATTTGTAGCTCATCAGGATCTTTACCAGTTTGTTTCTTCTGATTTTCAATTTGCTGATCTAAAGCAGTTTGAAATTCCTGATACGTAATATCTTCACCATTTACAGATCCAATATTGTTAGTTCTTCCGCCACCAAGTGCTTCTAAAACATTTGAATCGGAAATTACCATAAACAACACAAACAATCCGCCGACTGTAAGTATAAAAGCAGGAGCTAAACTCCTCATTTTGGCCATCATAGCCATAATTAATATATCTCCGTATTAAATTAACATTGAAAAATTAAGCGGGTTAAAATAGAGACATCGGTCTTAAAAAACAATTAAATAAACGTATATACAGCCTTTAGAATACCCTTAACAAATAAATAATCCGTATTATTCCGCATTAAAAAAAACCTTATTTGACTTTGAGAACGGCCAAAGGTATTTTTTGATGATTTTATTTTAATAAAGAGGTAATAATTTGTTAAACAATATTGAATTTCTTTCAAATGTTCCAATTTTTTCTGATTTAGATGAAGAAACACTTCAAAAAATTGCTAAATCAGGAGTTATTCAAAATTATAAAAAAAACAGTGTCATCCTTTCTGAAGAAGAAACAGGCTCAGCATTATTTGTTATCGCTGAAGGAAAAGTAAAGATTTCTCGTTCCAGCGGAGATGATAAAGAAGTAATTTTAGCAATTCTTAATGAATCAGATTTTTTTGGAGAAATGTCTTTGCTGGATGGAATGTCAAGATCAGCAACAGTTACAGCAATCGATGATTCTAAACTTTTTCTAATCCAACGAACTGAGTTTTTAGAGTTACTTAGAAAATATCCTGATGTTTCTGTCGCATTACTAACTGAACTTACAAAAAGATTGCGCGCATCATCGATGAAAATAAAAGCACTTTCACTTAAAGATGCTGAAGGTAAAGTTGCAACGGTTTTACTTCAATTAGCTGATGAAGTTGGAAAGATTAGACACGGAGTTGTGGAAATTGATCACTTACCTTATCAACAAGAATTAGCAAATATGGCTGGAACTTCAAGAGAAACAATCTCGCGAACTTTACATTCATTTGCTAAAAAAGGTTTGGTGGAATTAGATGGCAGCAGACTTAGAATTACTGATTATGAAAAATTTAAAGAAATGTTTAATTGATTATGGGCGGAAAAATTGATCTACATATGCACACGTATTTTTCTGATGGCCAACATTCACCTGAAGAGCTTGTAACAAAGGTTAAAGAAGCCGGAATTGATATTATAAGTATTACTGATCACGATACTGTTGATGGAATATCTGAAGCAGTTGAAGCTGGAAAAAAAATTGGTGTAGAAGTAATTCCTGGAGTTGAGATAAGTTCAGATATACGCGATCGCGAAGTTCATCTTTTAGCTTACTTCTTTGATCCAAATAATAAAGAGTTGGGTGAATACTTAAAATTTTTCCGAGCAGAACGAATAAAAAGAGCCATAAGGATTTTAGAAAAACTTGATGCTCTTGGGCTTTCAATACAATTAGATGAAGTAATGGAACTTGCAAGAAATTCTGCAGTTGGAAGACCACACATTGCAAAAACATTAGTTAAGAACAAACTTGTCTCAAACTATTTTGAAGCTTTTAGTAAGTATATCGGTAATGGCTGTCCGGCTTATGAAAGAAAAGTTCACGTATCACCAAGAAGCGCTTTTAAAATAATAAGTGATGCTGGCGGACTTTCGTTTATTGCACATCCTGGAAATTTACCAGATGCTGTTATGGTTGAGTTAATAGAAGCAGGATTGGATGGAATTGAAGTTGTGCATCCATCTCATCTTCCTCATCAAGTAAAACATTATCGTGGAATTGTAGATGAGTTCTTTTTACTTGAAAGTGGTGGATCAGACTTTCATGGTGGGGATAGAAACGATTATTTAAATCTTGGAAAGTATTCTATCTCGTTTTCAAAAATTGACGCAATGCGTAAACAGATATTACGTAACTCAGCTTAAAACTTATAACAAATAAATAGGCAAAATTTTTCTACTTTGAATGAATACAATTTATTCTATTTTAACGACAACATTTGAGAACATATCGATATAATATTTACCGCTTTTAATAATTTAGGATTCAAAATGAAAAATATCATATCATTACTTGTATTGTTGTCACTTTCCGTACCCTCATTTCCGCAACAACAAACTAACTGGCAAAATTTTGCCGATATGAAAACTATTAGAAATATTGCAGCAACGTCAGATGGTTTTTGGGCTGCAACTAAAGGCGGCGCATTTTTCTACAATAATTCTGAGAGCAGTTATAAAACTTTTAGCAAAGTTGAAGGATTAAATGGAATTGATCTAACAGCAACGGCTATTGATAAAGATGGTAAGGTTTGGTTTGGAAGTTCAAATGGAATGTTCGATGTTTATTCCCCTCAAGATAATTCTTTTAAATCTATTTTAGATATTTACACAAACCAGGAGCATACAAATAAAAGTATAAATGATTTTGCAGTTGCTGGTGATACAATTTTTGCTGCAACAGATTTTGGTATCTCTTTAATAAATCCTAAAACCTATTTGTTCTTTGATACGTTTTCAAAATTCGGAAGTTTTACTTCGTTTATTAAGGTTAAAAGTATTATCGTAAAAGATTTAATTTACGCTGCAACTGAATCAGGAATTGCAATTCAGAAACCAGGAACCACAAATCTTTCCGCTCCGGAATCCTGGAATGTTTATACAAACTTACAAGGTTTGCCTCAAGCAGGAATAAATAAAATAATATTTTACAATGAAAAATTAATCGCTGGAACAAATCTTGGATTATATGAATTTAACGGAACAACATGGCAAACTTTTCTTACACTAACAAATAATAAAATAATTGATTTGCAGGTAAATGGTAATCTGTTATATATACTTACTCCAACCTTAGTTTATTTATATGATGGAAGTACTCTTCAATCAATGGTAACGTTAAATGTTACGCCAACTAAAATAAATTACTCGTCTAACAATGGATTGTTAGTAGCTTCGAATATTGGAGTGATTAAAGATAGTCTTAAAATTTATCCAAATGGACCTGCAGCTAATCAATTTCCATATATGACTTTTGATAAAAGTGGGAATTTATGGTCATCGAGTGGAAAGAATGGATCGGGTGTTGGGATTAATAAATTTGATGGGAGTAATTGGAAAATTTACGATGTAAATCATTATCCAGTTCTTTATCAGAATGACTACTACTCGATATTTTGTGCTTCGGATAATTCAATTTTTTCAGGTAATTGGGGACAAGGTTTTATAAAAATAAAAGATAATAATATTCAAAGATTTCATTCTGGGAACTCGCCAATGATAGGAATTCCAGGTAGCCCTAGCTTTCTTGTAATATCAAGCTTGGCCGAAGATTCTAAAAATAATATTTGGGCGCTTAATCTTAGAGCAGCCGATAAAAAATCACTTTATATGCTTACGCCGGATAGTATTTGGTATTCATTTGAAAATGTTTCTGAAAGTCAAGGTGATTTTAGTGAAGTAAAAAACCTTGTTATCGATCCGAATGGAACTAAATGGTATTACATGGCTACTGCTGGAAATATTGGATTATATTATTTTAATGACAAAGGAACTTATGACAATACAAACGATGATGTTTATGGATATGTATCTAAAACAAAAGGATTAAGTACAAATGATGTTTTTAGCTTAGCAATTGATAGACGTGGTGATTTATGGGTAGGCAGTGGTTTAGGAGTAAATATTATTTCTAATGTAGATGCAGTTTTAAATTCCACAAATCCTCAATTAAAAATAACAAACTCATTTTCAGTTAGACAACAAACCATAAATGCAATTGCTGTTGATCCACTTAATCAAAAATGGCTTGGCACTAATCAAGGATTATTTTTATTAAGCAGCGATGGAACACAATTACTTGCAAGTCTTGATACAAAAAACAGTCCACTGCTTTCTGATATAATTGAAAGTCTCGCATTCGATGAATCGACTGGAAAATTATATGTTGGAACAGCATCCGGTCTAACTTCATTTGAAACACCTTCTATAATTCCTGTTGATAATTTTAATGGACTAAATATTTATCCAAACCCATTAGTTATTACTGATGGAAGCAAATTAGTTACGATTGATGGCTTGATAAGAGATACAGATATAAAAATAGTTTCTGTTTCAGGTAAACTTGTTCGAGAGTTTTCTTCTGCAGGTGGAAGAGTTGCTTTTTGGGATGGTCGTGATGATAATGGAGATTTTGTTAATAGCGGAGTTTATATTGTTATTGCTTTTGATCAAGAAGGCAATAGTGTTGAAACAGGTAAAATTGCAGTATTAAGAGAGTAATATTTTGAATGATTGATCTAGTAAATGTCTCACTACAATTTGGTGGTAAATATCTTTTTAAAGATGTTAATTATAAAATCTCTTCGGGAGATAAGATTTCTTTAGTCGGTGCAAATGGCACAGGCAAATCTTCCCTTCTAAAAATTATTTCGGGTTTACTACCACCCGAATCTGGAAACATTTTAAAACAAAAACGAATTTCAATTGGTTACTTACCTCAAGATCACGTAACACACAGTGGTAAAACATTGCTTCAAGAAGCTTCTACTGCGTTAAGTGATATAATCGAATTGCAAAACAAAGAAACTGAATTAACTGAATCATTAAACAATCCTGATCTTACAGAAGATGAACAGATGGATATAGTCCATCAACTAGGTGAAGTTCATCATATGCTTGAAGGATTAGATTCATATTCTGCTCAATCTAAAGTTGAAAAGATTTTAATTGGATTAGGTTTTGAGGAAGATGATTTTGATCGTTATACAGATGAATTTTCCGGTGGCTGGCAAATGCGTATTGCACTTGCAAAAATTCTTATTTCACAAAATGATATTCTTCTTCTTGATGAACCTACAAACCATCTTGATATTGATTCACTTGAGTGGTTGATTGATTTTCTAAAAGCTTATAAGGGCGGATTATTAATTGTATCGCACGATAAAAATTTTGTAAATCAAGTAACTAACAGAACTTTAGAAATTTTTCTTGGTAAGTTTTATACGTTTAAAGGAGATTATGATTCGTACTTAAAATATAAAACTGAGAGAGATGAGTTAACCGTTCAGCAGTTTGAACAACAACAGAAAAAAATTAAAGAAACAGAAAAGTTTATCGAACGATTTCGGTATAAAGCAACTAAATCACGACAAGTTCAAAGTAGAATAAAACAGCTTGATAAAGTAGAGCTTATCGAATTGCCAGAGGATAAAAGTGAAATTAATATAAAATTTCCAGAACCACCTCAAAGTGGAAGAACACCAATGAAACTTCAAACTATTTTTAAATCTTATGGAGATAAAAAAGTTTTTGAAGGGATCGATTTTGAAATTGAAAAAGGTGAAAAGATTGCTTTTGTTGGGCCAAACGGTGCCGGTAAATCAACTCTTGCAAAAATTATTGCAGGTGTAATCGATTATAATTCTGGTGATAGAATTTTAGGACACAATGCAATTCTATCTTACTATGCTCAGGATGTTGCTGATAATTTAAATCCGGATTTAGAAATTATTGAAACTGTAGATGGAATTGCTGCTGAAAAAACCGTAGGACAATTACGCTCTTTGCTTGGTTCATTTTTGTTTTCGGGTGATGATGTTTTTAAAAAAGTTGGTGTACTTTCTGGCGGAGAAAAAAGTAGGATTGCACTTTGCAAAATTCTATTAACAAAAGCTAATTTTATTATTCTTGATGAACCTACTAACCATCTTGATTATACTTCAAAATTAATTCTTCAAAAAGCTTTGCTGGATTTTAAAGGAACATTAATACTTGTTTCTCACGATGTTGATTTTCTAAGACCAATCGCTACAAAAGTAATTGATATTAGAAAAGGACATTTAAAAACTTATTTGGGTGGTATAGATTATTTTTTCAGTAAAAGAGATTTTTCTTCATTAGAACGTGATGGAGCGATTAAAGAAAAAGAAAATAAAACAGTGGTAACTACAGTTAATCGTAAAGAACAAAAGCGAATTGAAGCTGAATTGAGACAGCAAAAACATGTAGCAACTAAAGATTTGGTAAAAGAAATATCTAAGTGGGAAGAAAGGATAAATCTGAAAGAAATTGAAATTAATAATTTAGAAACAATGTTAGCTGATCCGGCAATTTACAATGATGGAATACTTGCAAAAGAAACTACAGTGAAGTTTAATAAAACTAAGTCCGAACTTGATTCAGCCACAAAAAAATGGGAAGAATTAACAGAAAAACTTTTAGAAATTGAATCTCAATTCACTTAAAAATAAAATTTTATCTACTAAACTTTTAAATCTAAAAATTCTTCAGCCAAAGCTAATCCTCCATAAATTGCAGCATCATCAGCAAGTTTGGATGGAACAATTTTCACACCTTTAGCAGCAGCAGTAAAAACTTGATTATTAAATTGTTGTTTAATAATTGGAAGCATAAAATCACCAAGAGCTTCAATAACTCCTCCGCCAAGAACAATCATATCAAAGTTCATTAAATTACAAACACTTGCAAGTACATCACCGATTACTTCACACGCTTCAGTAATTCTTTTTGTAACAACTTTATCTTTTTTATCGATAGCATTTCTTAAAGCACCGCTTTTAATTCTTTCATTTGATTTTATAAGATCAGAAAGAACGCTTTTCTTTTTTAATTTTTTTACATCATTAATAATATTATTAACAATAGCTGTTCTGCTTGCAAGTGCTTCAAAACAACCTTTCTTTCCGCAGCCGCATTTTGGTCCGTTCTTTTGCACAAGCATATGTCCAATCTCGCCAGCGACAAAATTAAATCCACGATACATTTTTTTATCAATCACAACTCCACCACCAATTCCGGTTCCCACAAAAACAGCAAGCATATTTGTGGCATCTTTACCAACACCATAATTTTTAATACCGAGTGCGCCAAGGTTTACATCATTTTCTAAAAGCACTGGATATGGAATTAATTTTTCAAGTTCTGCTTTCATCTTATAATTTTTAATTCCAAGATTTGGAGCAATACCAATAACACCTGTTTGTGGATTTACGGAACCAGGAACGCCAAGACAAACTGCAACAATATTTTTCTCATCCAATTTTGAAGTTTTAACAACCTTATGAACAAGTTCAGCAATATCTTTAACATAAACTTTTGTTCCACTATCAATATCAGTTGGTTTTTTCTGGCGGGCAATAATTCCTTTTTTAGAATTTAGCACAGATGCAAGTATTTTGGTTCCACCCATATCTACGCTAACAATAAATTTTTCTTGCATTGGCTTCTCCTTGGATTTTTAAATGGAAAGTTTACACAGAAAACTATAAGATATTTTTTTCTTAAACAAACAGTTTTGCAAGAATACAAAATAAAATTACTATCTTTTCAAAGATTTTATAAGCGATTATGAACAAAGTATTACCCTTAAAAAGATTTGGCCAGAATTTTCTGCAAGATCAGAATATTATCAGAAAGATAATTTCTGAAATTGATCCGAAAGAAAATGAATTGATGCTTGAAATTGGTCCTGGACAAGGAGCACTTACACAATATTTGGTTCAGAGCAAAGCAAATCTTACAGCAATTGAAATTGATAAAAGAGTTATTGAAGATTTACAAAATCGTTTTACGAATCTTAACCTGATCCAACAGGATTTTTTGGAATTGGAATTAATCCAATTTGTTTCCACATTACAAAAAATTAGAGTTGTAGGAAATATCCCTTACAATATTACGTCTCCAATTCTCTTTAAACTTTTTGAGCATAATACAATTGTAAATGATGCTGTTTTTATGGTTCAACTTGAAGTTGCAAAAAGAATGACAGCTAAAAAAGGTTCCAAGGATTATGGAATACTTGCAATCCTTTTAGAATATTTTGGGAAAACAGAGTTATCCTTTAAGGTTAGCAGAAATGTATTCTATCCAAAACCGAATGTTGATTCGGCTATAATTCACATCTATTTTAATGATTTGAGAAATGATGCTAAGTTTAATTCGGTTTTCAAATCCATAGTAAAATCTTCTTTCGGAAATCGTAGAAAAACTCTAAAAAATTCGTTAAGCAATGGTATATTTGCCAATGTAAATTTTAGTGATTCTGGTATTGATCTTTCGTTAAGAGCAGAACAGCTTAATGTTGATGATTTTATCATACTCTCTAAGTTTGCAGACAAAATTAAATCCGATTGATCACTAAATTCAGTTTAATGAACAGATTAAAATCCCTTATAAAAAAACTTAAAGCTTTTGATGTTGTAGTAATCAGCTTTTCATTTTTCTTAATTTTTCTGCATATCATTTTTAATTCTAGAATTGAAAACTCTTTAAATTGGATTTTCATTAATCTTATTGTAATCAGCATTGCATTTGCAATTTCTTACCTTGAAGCTATAACTGAAAACAAATTATGGCGTATTATTCATTACTGGTATATAGCCCCAATTATTTTACTTACGTTTAGACAGTTATATTTTATGGTAAAACCGATTCGTGTATATGATTACGATAATTGGTTTATTGCCGCAGATAGATTTTTGTTCGGCACAGATCCTACACATTTTCTGTTTCAATTTTCACATCCAGTTATAACCGAAGTTTTACAGATTGTTTACGGAATGTTTTACATGCTTCCTATAATTCTTGGGTTATCATTACTTAACAAAGATAGATTTGTTGCTTTAGATTTTGCATTGTTCTCAGTTATATATGGATTCTTTCTTTC
>Ga0138256_10001999_pt1 | contig 21951 bp, 23 predicted proteins | sample KNB2016incub_MG_FD_105486 | JGI IMG/M metagenome (GOLD analysis project Ga0138256, IMG submission 105486) | Active sludge microbial communities from wastewater in Klosterneuburg, Austria - KNB2014incub_MG | ecosystem: Engineered > WWTP > Activated sludge > Unclassified | place: Austria... | reverse complement strand
TACAAAGCCGGCATCGAGGTGATCTCGATCTCCCTGCGCGGCGCCTCGGCCCCTGAAGAAGTTGTGAGCGTCCAGCGCGAAGTCTCCAGCGCCGAACAGGACAAGGCCAAGCGCGAAGCCGAAGCCATCGCTTATCGCAATAAGGTCGTCCCCGAAGCTGAAGGTCAGGCCCAGCGCGTGATTCAGGAAGCTGAAGGCTACAAGGCCGCCTCCGTCGCCAATGCACGCGGTGAAGCTGATCGCTTCAACCTCGTCTACGAACAGTATCGCGCGGCCCCCCGCGTGACGCGCGAACGCATGTTCCTCGAGACGATGGAAAAGGTGATCGGCCGCACCGACCAGGTCATCCTCGATGGCAAGTCGGGCGCTGTTCCGATCCTGCCGCTCGACCAGCTGCGCGGCCGCCAACAGACGCCGCAGGGGCAATAACGATGCAAAGGCTCATCATCATCGGCGGCGTGATCGCTGCGGTCGTGATCGTCATCCTGGCGAACGCGTTCTACATCGTCGCGCTCGACCAGCAGGCCATCGTGCTGCGCTTCGGTCAGTACCAGTACGCCGTCAACTCGGATGTGTCCGAGCGCAAGGCCGGCCTGCACTTCAAGGTCCCGGTCGTTGAGAACGTGATCTATTACGACAAGCGCAATATGGGCTTCGACTTGGAGTCCGCGGAGATCACCGCAGCCGATCAGCAACGCCTGAACGTCGACGCCATCGCGCGTTGGCGCATCAAGGATCCGACCCAGTTCTTCCGGGCCGCCAGCTCGATGGAAAACGGTCTCGCCCAGCTCCGCCTGCGCTTCAACGCAGCGCTGCGCGGCGAACTGGGCAAGGTCTCCCAGCCCGACATCATCTCCGGCCAGCGCGCCAGCGTGATGCAGCGCATCAAGACCTCGCTTCAGTCCAACATGACCACGCTCGGCATCGAGATCATCGATGTCCGCATCCGTCAGGCCGACCTGCCTGAGGCGAACTCCCAGCGCGTGTACGAGCGCATGAAGTCGCAGCTTCAGCAGAAGGTGAACCAGTACCGCGCCGAAGGTGAAGGGCTCTACCTCTCAATCGTCGGTGAAGCCGACAAGCAGGTGGAAGTCATTCTCGCCGAGGCCAACCAGAAATCGCAGGTCCTGCGCGGCGAGGGCGACGCTGAACGGAACAAGATCTACGCGGCTGCCTACAACAAGGATGCGGAGTTCTTCTCGTTCTACCGTTCGCTCATCGCCTACGACACCGCTATCAAGGCCGGCACGCCGTTCGTGATGTCGCCCGACAGCGACTTCTTTAAATACTTCAAGAGCAGCGACGGCCGCTGATCCTTGGCAAGTGGATGACTCGCAGGCCCGCTCGAAGGAGCGGGCCTGTTCGTTTGTGCTCGCGCATTGCCCACACCCCGCTCAGCACCTACCTTCATCAGGTCAGCGCAGGGCTCGTTCATGCCGGATTCCCTCGACTTCCCCGTCGATGAACTCGACGAAGCGCGGCGCCTGAATCGGCAGCTGCGCTGGGCCCCGCGCTTCCGGGCGCCGTCTCGCCTCGGCAAGCTGATGATCCAGACCATGCTCGGCGCGCAGGCCTTGATGCCCCACGGCGTGCCCGGCGTGACTACTAGGACGCGGCGCATCAGCTGGAAGGGTGAAAGCTTCTCAATCCGCATCCTGCTTCCCATCGGCGAGGTGCATGCCGTCTACGTCGACTTCCATGGCGGCGGGTGGGCCATCGGCACGGCCGCGATGGACGACCGCGTCAACGCCCGCATCGCCGGGGCAGGGCTGGCGGTCGTCAGCGTCGACTACACCACGCTTCCCGACATCGACTTTCCCGGCATGATCGCCCAATGCGCCTCCGCAGGCGACTGGGCGTTCGAACACGCGCAATCGGAATTCGGCGTCTCCACAATGTTCATTGGTGGCGAATCCGCCGGCGCTCACCTTGCCGCCTGCGCCCTCATGCGCCTGCGCGACACGCGATCCGACTTCACGCGCCTACGCGGCGCCGTTCTGTTCTATGGCCCTTACGATCTTTCCTGCACGCTCAGCGTGCGCGCGGCGCCGCCCGACACGCTGGTGCTCGATGGCCCCGCAATGACCTCCGGCCTCGCCAACCTGCTGCCCGACCGGACCGAGGAGCAGCGCCGCGATCCCGCCTTCTCGCCGCTCTATGCGAACCTTTCCGGTCTGCCGCCCGCGCTGCTGCTCTGCGGAACCATCGATCCGTTGATCGACGACAGCCGCCTGATGGCGGAACGCTGGATCGCAGCCAGCGGCAATGCGCACCTGATCGTCGTGCCCGACGCTCCGCACGCGTTCAACCGCTTTCCCACGCGCGTCGCTTCGCGCACGAACGCCTTTGTGCGTACATGGATCAGCGCGCGTCTCGCCTCAGCCGCCACAACTGCTCAGGCCGCCGAATAGCTCAGCGCTTCGACGGCGGCTTGTCTGGCAGCTCCAGGAAATCCGTCTCCGGCATCATCGAGAACGCCTCGATCAGCCACTCGCCATCCTCGCGCTCGCCCAGCTCGATGGTGTAGATGTCACCCTGCTCAGACTTGCCCACGCTCACGATGGCGTCGCGCCGTTCATAGCGCGGGCCCGTCACCTTGCCGCCCTCGCGCGCCATCAGCGCGGCCATCTCGGGATCGAAAATGCTGTTGTAAGGCTCACTGCCTGGCCCATGAGTCAGCGCTTCTTTCACGGCATCGAGGTTGACCTGATCCGCCAGCGGCAGCATGCGCGCCAGATCGCGCACATTGTAGGCCGCGACGAACTTCCCCGCGACAGACGCGGGGTCCTTCATGTTCACCGGCGTCTCATTGCTACATGCGGCCAGCGCCAGCACGCCAAGCGCCAGAAGCCGTCTCAAGCCTTCAGCCATGCCGGCTTCGCGAAGGGCAGGTCCAGATCGTGCGCCACTGCCGCGTGCGTGATCTTGCCGTTCGCGACGTTCAGCCCCTCCGCCAGGAACGGATCGGCCTTCAGCGCCTCTTTCGTTCCCCTGTTGGCGATATCCAGTGCGAACGGCAGCGTCACATTGTTCAGCGCATAGGTTGATGTGCGCGGCACCGCACCCGGCATGTTGGCCACGCAATAGTGAAGGATGCCGTCCACCTCGTAGATCGGATCGTCATGCGTCGTAGGTCTGCTGGTCTCGAAGCATCCGCCTTGATCGATCGAGATATCGACCAGCACCGCGCCCGGCCGCATGTCCTTCAGGTGCGCACGCGTCACCAGCTTTGGCGCCGCCGCGCCCGGGATCAGCACCGCGCCGATCACCAGATCCGCTTCCGTCACCGCGCGATCGATCGCCGCCTGCGTCGCATAGACCGTATCCACCGCGCCGGAGAATTGCACGTCCAGTTCTTCCAGTCGCGGCATCGAACGGTCGAACACCGTTACATTGGCGCGGCTGCCGATCGCCATCTCCGCCGCATGCGTCCCTGAAACTCCGCCGCCAAGGATCACGACATTCGCCGCCGGCACGCCCGGCACGCCGCCGAGCAGAAGCCCGCGCCCGCGCTTGGTCTTCATCAGCGCATACGCGCCGACATTGATTGACATCCGCCCCGCCACCTGGCTCATCGGCTGCAGCAGCGGCAGTCGTCCCGCGCGGTTCGTCACCGTCTCATAGGCAATGCATGTAGCGCCCGATTTCATCAGCGCTTCGGCCTGCGGCTTGTCCGCCGCGAGGTGGAGATAGGTGAACAGCGTGTGGTGCGGCCTTAGCATCGCGCACTCGACGGGCTGCGGCTCCTTCACCTTCACAATCATCTCGGCGGTGGCGAATACATTCGCCGCCGTGTCGAGTATGGTCGCCCCGGCCTTCACATAGGCGGCATCCGTCACGCCAAGTCCCATGCCGGCTCCGGTCTGCACGAAAACGCCGTGTCCGGCCCGCGTCAGCTCCATCACGCTCTCAGGCGTAAGACCGACGCGATATTCCTGCGTCTTGATCTCCTTGGGGATGCCGATCTTCATGCGATCTCCTCACTGGACAGGGCTGCTTATGCCAGAATCCAGCCCGTCGGCGCCAGAGTGTTGCGTGGAGAGATATGCCTATTTCATCAGGCCGAAAGGCCTTGTCGGGGCAAAAAGCATCAGCGCGCGTCCGTTGGGTGCGCGCGTTGCGTTTCAAGAAACGCACGCAGGTCCTTCACCGTCGCATCGGGCAATTGCTCCATCGGCAGGTGCCCGCCATCCGGATAGATCACCAACCGTGCGCCCGGTATCGCGGCGGCGATTTTGCGCGAGTCATCCGCAGGGATAAGCGCATCTTCCTCGCCTGCCATCACCAGCGTCGGAACGCGGATGGCGTGAAAGTCTACCGGCGTCCATTTCGGCTTGGCCTCCATGTCCTGCGTCAGCAGCACGTCGCGATGTCCCTCGGCCATCGCGAGGTCGACATAGCGATCAACCACCGCGTCGGTCACCAGCGCCTCGTTGCGATAGGCGGACTTCAATCCGCCGGACGCGAACAGTCTCGGGTCGAACAGCTTGATGAACCAGCGCCCGACAGGATTATCCAATAGATCGACAAAAAGGGGCGGGCCGCTCGCTGTCTCCGGCCATCCCGCCGCGTCGATCAGCACCAGACCTTCAAGCCTGTCGCCACGCATCATCGCGTAAGCCAGCGACACGGTTCCGCCCATCGAATTTCCTGCCAGCACAAAGCTCCGCACGCCAATCGCGTTCGCAAGCGCATCGATCAGCGCGGCATTGCTCGTCAAGGTCGCGCGATAGCCATCCGGCGTTTGCGTTAATCCATGTCCCGGCAGGTCTATCGCGACAATGCGAAAGTCGGCGCTCAGCCGCTCCGCCCATGGCCGCCACGCATGAACCGACGCGGCAAAGCCATGCACGAGGATCAGCGTGCGCCCCTCGCGATTGCCCTCGTCGGTGTAGTGCACGCGCACGCCGGGCGATGGCTCGAATGTCTGTGAGGAAGGCAGGCCGTATTGCCGCGTCAGGGCGCCATAGGGCATTTCGTTGGTCGCGCACCCGCCCATCGTCATTGTCGCAATGAACCCAGCGGCGATTGCCGCAATCGCATATCTTGCGCTACCGATCAGTCCGTTTCTCCCTTGATGCTTCTACGCTCGTCTTTGCATCGTGGATCAATGCGCTAGAAGCATACGTGCGGCAACACGGCGCGGAGGCGTCGAGACGCAATGCGGTACGTTTTCCATCGTTGGCGGGAAACGGGAGAGCCGCATGTCACCGAGCCATGTTGCGCCCCTGCGCGCCATGCTGGCGGATCGGCCGGCGGCGTGGGGCCTTGCGGCGGTTCTGGCGGGAAGCTGGCTGATCGCGGCGTCATCCTGGATCACCGCGCCCATGTATCCTGTCCCGATGACGCTGCAGACCTTTGCGATCCTCCTTGTCGCCGGTCTCGCCGGCGCCCGTCTGGCCGCAGCGATCGTTCTAACCTGGCTCGCGCAAGCCGCGCTCGGCCTACCGTTGCTGGCAGATGGGGCAGGCGGCCTCGATCATTTCTCTGGGCCCACCGCCGGGTATCTCGCCGGCTTCGTCATCGCCGCCTTCGCCTGCGGCGGGCTCACCGAGAGGCCAAGACTGCGCGGCTGGCTGCCGATGATGCTGGTCTTCCTGCTCGGCCACGTCATCATCCTTACGGCGGGTTGGTTACGGCTCACATCACTGATCGGCGCCGGGTCGGCCTGGACGAATGGCGTCACTCCCTTCCTCCTCGGAGCCATCCTAAAATCGGCGCTGGCCGTCGTGGTGGTGAAGCTGGCGGAGCGATGGGTTAGACGCGCGTCTCCGGCTTGCTGATAGAGCGCGCATTCACCGCGCTAAGCCGCCTCGATCTCCACCTCGTTCTCATCTCGTTTGTCCAGCAGCCCGCGCCGCTCAAGCTCGCCTGCGATCCACGCCGCAACCGCTTTTTGATCAACGCCCAGTTCAGTCAGCAAATCCGTGACCAGCTCAACGCCGCGCGGCTCTGCATGCGCCAGATGCGATCGCAGCCCCATGCCCGCCTGCCTTACGCGCTCGGCCCCTGTCGCCACCGCGACAAACCGCGGCGGCAGCTTGGCGCCAGCCGCCGCAACCTGCGGCCCCGCAAATCCTGATCCGCCCAGCACGATCGCCCGCGCCCGCGCAGCGCCGATCGTTTCCATCAGCTGCGCATCCTTCGCGTCACCGAACACGATGGTGTAGCCATCGGACGCCGCCGACACGAAGCGCTCGGGATCGGCCTCCACTGCGACATAGGGAATGTGATGGTCGCGCAGCGCATCCGCCGCCAGCCTTGCTTCCGGCGTGATGCCGAACACCAGAACCGGCTCTTCCTCCGCCGCGTCAGCGGCATCGGCGGCGATCGTCTTCGATCTTTCCGCCAGCAGCTTTGCAATGTGCAGGCCCAGCGACGTCCAGATCGGCGCCGCCACCAGCGTCACCGCCACCGCCGCCGTGATTACGCCCGCCCAGTTGCCCGGCATCGCGCCTGAGATCGATGCGATCCCCACCACAACAAGCGTGAACTCCGACCCCTGGCTCAGCAGGAAACCCAACTGCGTCGCGCCCGGTATCGCCCAGCCATTCAGCCGCGCCGCCGCGAACACCACCACCGTCTTCACGATCACGATCACCAGCGCCGTCAGAAGAACAGCCGGCCAGATCGCCGCCATCGCTGGCAGGTTCACGCCCATGCCCACGCTCATGAAGAACAGCCCCAGCAGCAGACCCGAGAACGGCTTCACCTCGTTCTGCACGACATGGCGATAGGGCGTATCTGATACCGCCATCCCCGCGAGAAACGCGCCTAGCGTCAGCGAGAGATCCGCCCGCGCTGTCGCCGCGCTCGCCGCCAGCACGATGAACAGCGCCACGACCGTGAATGTCTCGCGATTGTTCGTCGCCGCCAGCGATTGGAATAGCGGCCGCACGACAAAGCGCCCCGCCAGGATCGCCAGCACCAGCGCAACGACCGCCTTGCCCAGCACAATCAGCGCTTCCACGCCCAGCATGTCAGGATCGCCGCCCAGCGAGGCCGCGAACGTCAGCAGGAAGATCGCGACGATATCCTGCGCCACCAGCACCGCCGTCGCCGACCGCCCCATTGGACATCCCGGCTGGTTCCTGTCGGAAAGGATGCGCGCCACCACCGCCGTGGAGGAGAGGGCGAGCGAGACGCCCACTAGCGCCGCCACCGGCCACGGAAATCCAAACGCCACGCCGATCAGTGCAAAAGCCCCGCCGCACAGGATGATCTGCAACGGCGCGAGGCCGATCATGTCGTCCCGCCGCGTCCTGATCTCGCGCAAGGAAAAATGCAGGCCGATGTCGAACAGCAGGAACACCACGCCAAGATCAGCGAGGAAGTGAGATGTCTCGTTGTTTTGCACGAGCCCGAAGCCCGACGGCCCGATCACCAGCCCGGCCACCAGATAGCCCACGATCGGACTCAATCGCACCGCGCGCGATGCTAACGCCGCAGCCAGCCCCGCGCCCAGATAGATGATCGCCGGCTGAAGGGTTTCGACCGCTGTCATGTCGCCCCCCTCATGCCTGGCATCCTGGTCGTCCCCGATCCCCCTTGCCAGCCGCCCATGCGGGCGCCCGAAACAGAAAGAGCCGCCGCGAAATCGCGACGGCTCTACTGTTTCCGACGGTCATGCCGTCAGGCAACCATTATTTGCGTCCCGGCCGAAGCCGGGTCCGAACTACATGGCTTTCTTGACCGAGAAGATCACGCGGTCGTCGTAGGCATTGGCGTCGTCCACGTCGGTGCCGACGTAACGCAGGTCGAAACCGAGGCCCATGGCGGAATAGGTGCCGCCGACGTTCCAGGTCGTGTAGTCGTCTTCACCGGCGAAGAAGCCATCGGTGTCGACCGTCTGCATGCCAACCGCGCCCGACAGGCTCAACTCAGGCGTGAGAGCGTAAGCGCCGTTCACTTCGTAGTAGAAGCCGTCGCCCGACTCGCCCGTGAATTCCGGCGAGTAGTAGAAGCCTGCGCCCAGCGTGAACTGCGGCGAGAGAGCGATCGAGGGCTTGGCGTACAGTTCCCAATAGTCGAGCTCGGCGCCGTCATCCGACGCGCCCGGGTACAGGTAACCGAGAACGCCGACATCCATCGCCACGCCCCCGAGAGCGAATTTGTATCCGCCGTACACGTCGAGTTCGAGGTTGCCGCCGCCGGTGCCGAAGTTGATGTTCGAGGCCCAGGTGCCGAGGTAGAAGCCCGAATCGCCGAACGCGGCGTCGAGGCCGCCCTGAATGGCGGGGCTTTCATCCGTCTGCGATACGCCGCGGAAGGCGTAGTCGGTCGCGAGAGCGACGTTGCCGGAAATGGTGACTTCCTGAGCGAAGGCCGGCGTAGCCGCAGCAGCCGCGATAATTCCAAATACCAAGAGGTTGCGCATTATATTTGTCCTTTTCCCCTCACGTTGAACCGACCCGCAGACGCGGCTTTGCAGGCAAGAATGCGCTGGGGCGCGCACCCGTCCTCGGCGACCTTATTGGCGATTGGCGAGAGCACACCGGAAGCAGATCAGCCAAACCGGACGCCGTCACTTCGCAACCGCACAATTTCATGACAGTCGCTAGGTCAATTGCCTTAATTTTGTGCATCCGTCATGCGGCAACTCGCGCCCATGGGGTGGAATGGAAGGCTTCATGACTAGCAGGTCAGGGAAGAATCGGTCGTCCCAGCTACGAATCGAAAGCGCCCTATTGCCGAAACCTCGCGCCGGCGCCATCTGACGGCATGAATTCACCTTCAAATCTCGCTGGACTGACACAGCTCGGCGGACACGCGCCCCAACCGGCATCACCTGACCAGGCAGTGCTCGAACGCGTGGCAAATCCTCACTCGGGCACGCTCTATCTCGCGCGCTTTACCGCGCCCGAATTCACTTCCCTTTGCCCGGTTACCGGCCAGCCCGACTTCGCCCACCTCGTCATCGACTACGCCCCCGGCGACTGGATCGTGGAGAGCAAGAGCTTGAAGCTCTATCTCACCTCCTTCCGTAACCACGGCGCCTTCCACGAGGATTGCACCGTCGCGATCGGCAAGCGCCTGGTCGACACGCTCAGCCCTGCGTGGCTCCGCATCGCCGGCTATTGGTACCCTCGCGGCGGCATGCCCATCGACGTCTTCTGGCAAACCGGCAAGGCGCCCGAAGCCCTGTGGGTCCCCGACACGGGCGTTGCGCCTTATCGCGGGCGAGGGTAGGCCGCGCCTATGCGCGGAATCGTCGCCTCAATCTATCGCCACCCGGTCAAAGGCCTCACGCCTGAGCCGATGAGCGCGGTGAAGCTCGAGGCCGGCGGCTATTTCCCGCATGATCGCGAATACGCCGTCGAGGTTGGCCCTTCCGGCTTCGATCCGGAAAACCCGAAGCACATCCCCAAACAGCGCTTCACCGTCCTCGCCCGTTTCCCTGCGCTCGCGCGCGTGAAGACGCGCCTTGATGATGCAACCGGCGTCTTTCATGTCGGCGATGCGCACGGCTTCGGCGTCGAGACCAACCTCGCCACGCCCCGGGGCCGCGACACGCTCGAGCGGTTCCTGCAGGCCTTTCTCGGCGAGGATGCGCCGGGCGCACTTCGCGTGCTGGAAAGCCCACGCGGCTACCGCTTCATGGACCACCCGAACGGCTATATCTCGGTCATGAACCTCGCCAGCGTCCGCTCCGTCGCCCAGGCGATCGGGCAGGAGATCGACCCGCTTCGCTTCCGCGCTAACGTCTATATCGACGGCCTCAAGCCATGGGCCGAAGACGATTGGATCGTCGGCCAGAAGATCCAGCTCGGCTCAGCTGAACTCGCCATGTTCAAGCCGATCGTGCGCTGCCTAGCCACGCACGTGAACCTAGACACCGGCGAACGCGATATCGAGATGGTCGCCAAACTCCGCGAATACTTCGGCCGCGATACGCTGGGGAATTATTTCTCCATCACGCGTTCAGGCGCCGTCACGCTCGGTGCTGAACTCACAGCGTAAGACTAACGTCACCAATGCGGCGGCGGCGCTTCGTCGCCCGGCTCGGGCCCGATCGACTGTTCCGCACTGGCGAGCCGGTCCGACACCATAACGAATTCGCGCGTCAGCCGGTCGATCTCTTTCCACTGGGCGATGATCGTCTGGTTGAGCTCTTCGATCGCCTGGTCTTGGTGGGCGATGCGGATTTCGAGCGCGTCGAGGCGAGACGTATCGGTCATAACCCGTTCTTACGTTGCTCTGGCTCGTCATGCTACACCCCGCGCCATGACACTCCATTGCTCCTGGCGGGACATGATGCGCGAGGCTGCCCAGCGCCTCGCCTCCGCCGGGGTCGAGAATGCGCCGCGCGACGCCCGGCTGCTTCTGGCCCACGCCCTTGGCATCGAACCGGTCGATGTGATCCTGCGCGAAACCGATTCGATCGATATCGGGGCGCTCACGGATTTCGAGCAGGCGGTCCAGCGTCGCCTCAGGGGCGAGCCCGTCTCGCGCATCCGTGGCTGGCGCGAATTCTACGGCCGCCGCTTCACCGTTACATCCGACGTGCTCGACCCGCGCCCCGAAACCGAACTGCTCGTGGAGCAGGGCCTCAACCGCCTGCCTAGAGGCGGCCGTGTCCTCGATCTTGGAACCGGCTCCGGCTGCATCCTGCTTTCCGTCCTCGCCGAAAGCCAAGACGCCGCCGGAACCGGCCTCGACATCTCGCGGCCCGCGTTGGCCGTCGCCCGCCGCAACGCTGAGGCGCTCGGCGTATCAAGCCGCGTCACATTCATTGAAGCGGGCTGGTCAGGCGTATATGGCGGGCCGTTCGACCTTGTCATGTCCAATCCGCCCTACATTCCCGAAGCCGACATCGCCGGGCTGGCGATGGATGTCCGTGGCTACGATCCGCACTTGGCTCTCACGCCGGGCGGCGATGGCCTTGATCCCCATCGCGCCATCCTCAAGGGCATGCCCGGCTGGCTCAAACCCGGCGGCTGCATCGGCTTCGAGTTCGGCATTGAACAGGCTGCCGCCGTCACCATGATGATGCGGCAAGCCGGTCTGCTGGACATCAAAATCTATCATGATCTTGCGGGCATCGCGCGCGCTGCATTCGGTCGCAGGGCGGCGTAGTTCCATTAAACCATAGGCAATGCGTCGGAATTTCCTCAGGAAATCACTTGGCGCGGCGTGGCAAACAGGCTAGCGTCTTTATTGACGGACTGCAGGCGATTCCTGGATATTAAAGCCGGGTGATCAGCCAAGCGTCCGGTTGGGTTTGCAGATGGCAGACCCCAACTCCGTCCAACTGGGGCGAATACTCTGAAGATCAGGGATGGTTACATGAAGCGTCAGCGGGGGCGCGGGCGCAAGCCCGGCGGCGGCGGCGGTGGTGGCAACAACAACCACAACCACGGCAACCGTTCGCTCGAGAGCAGCGGGCCCGAAGTGAAAATCCGGGGCACGGCGGCACAGATTTACGAGAAGTACTCGCAGTATGCGCGCGACGCCCAATCGGGCGGTGATCGTGTGAAGTACGAAGCGCTTCTCCAGCACGCCGAGCATTATTATCGCGTGATGGCGGCCTCGATGCCGCGCGACCGTCTGCTTGCACAGCAGAACGGCGAAGGCGGCATGCAGCAGGGCCAGCAGCCCGGCGACAGCGTCTCGGTGCAACATGCCGACATCGGCATGCAGCAGCCCGGCGACTCGCAGGACGCGCTCAAGGTCATGGACGATCAGTCGAACGACGATGGCGACGACGATGGCGACTCCGATGGCGGCGGCAACAACAATGAGGGCGCCGAGCGGGACGAAGTCGAAGCGTCCGGCGGCCAGCAGGATGACCAGCAGCAGGGCAATACGGAAGGCGCCGGCCGCGGCCGTCGCCGCCGTGGACGCCGGCGTCCCGATGGCGACCGCCCGAATAACCCGGGTGGCGGCGGCGGCGGGGGGGCAGACCCCGAGGCGCGCTCCGCCCTCGATAGTCTCGCTCGTAAGCAAGGCGCCCTCACGGGCGGTTGATTGCCGGTTCAGATAGATATAGCAGCGGGCCGCACGCGAGTGCGGCTCGTTCTGTTTCAAGGTTAAGAATCGGACTTGTTGTTGGCCTTCAGGACTTCGATCTCCTCGCGCATCCGCTCGATGTGCAGTTCACGCTCCATTACCGCCTCCGCATCGAGATAGTGCCGGAACTTGGCCAGCACCCACACGCTGTATGCCGCGGCGACGCCGAACAGCGTCATCACGAACGCCATCGAGAAATTCCCCTCGCTCAAGCCTGCGCCCGCCCCGATGAGGAAGAAGATGGCGAACAGGACGTTGCCGCCGATGCAGAGAATCTGGGCGTGCAGGGGCATGGCGGCGTCTCCGTATGGCGGATCGAAGCTAGGCCGGACGGGCAAACGCGCCAAGCCGGGTGAGTGAGGGCCTGTTGGGTAAATGTCGTGCGCCGAGTTTCGCGGGCGACCGGCAAAAAGACGTCGATTTGACGCTATAATTGCCGCAGCGCATATTTCCCCGTTGAGGGGACTTCAAATGGCGATCGTGGGCCTGATATTCGCAATCATCGGAGGCATCGGCTTCTGGTGGTGGCGCGCTCAGCAGGTCAAGGGCGCAGTCGACACCGCCATCGACGCGGCTGGAAAAGCGCGCGGCATGGTTAGCCGGGCGCGCTTCAAGCATCGGGCGGGGACGTCGGTGCTGGCCGGTGTCGACACGCCTGGCATGGCTGCCGCGACGCTGCTCCACAGCCTGATGTCGCTGCGCAAGCCGGTCATCCTGTCCGACGAGGACAAGATCAATAGCATGCTGGAGACGACCTGCCGGATAAGCAAGCAGGAGCGCGATGACGCCATGACGTTCGCAGGCTGGGCATCTGGCCAGGTGCCCGACACCAACGAAACCGTGCGCCGCTTCCTGCCGCTATGGGCCAACACGCTTGACCCTTCGCAGCGGCAAGATCTGGTCAACATGGCGCTGCAGGCAGCTGAAATTGGCGGCGCGCCAACGGACGCGCAGGCTGCGGCTATCAAGCGGCTGAGCGAAGGCCTGCTGGCGAAGTAGCGCTGCCCGCTCAGCCCATAGTGAAGATGCAGAGCTTGTTGCCGTCGAGGTCGCGGAAATACGCGCCGTAGAAGCCGCCGCCGCGATCGCCCGGTGCGCCTTCGTCCGAGCCGCCCAGCGACAGAGCCTTGGCGTGCAGCAGGTCGACCTTTTCTTGCGAGGAGCAGCGCAGGGCGATCATGTTGCCGTTGCCGCGCGCCTGCGTCTGTCCGTCATAAGGCTTCGTAACGCCAAACAACGGACCCTGCGAGAACGCATAAAGCTGTCCGTTCGGCAGCTCCATCATGCGCTTGCCGCCAAGCTCTGACAGGAAGGTGTCGTAGAAGCCCAGCGCCTTGGCGAGGTCGTTGGTGCCGATTGTTGTGTAGCCGATCATGTGGACGTCCTTCCTATTCGTGGCGGCAAGGAATCACGCCGGGCGCGAGCAGGCAAGGCTCCAGATTTCAGAGCATTTCGGGCTTGAACATGCGCCGCCGGATGATCGTCTCGCCGGCCGTCATGAACTCGCCGTTGCCGCGAAAATGGATCGTGCGAGGATTCTTCGGCGACGTCGCAACGTAGGCTTTCACCCCCTCCCACAGGAAACGCCTGTATGTGCGCACCAGTCTTGCGTCGTGCAGGCGGCATTCAAGCTTCGCGTAGCATTCCTTGATCAATGGCGCGCCGATCTTCGTAGTTTTCACGGGCGTCAGATCAAAGGCTTCGAACTTGTCGATCTCCGCGCCGGACGAGTTGTCGATCTTCACGACGGTGTCGACGAGATCGACTGTCGGCACATTGATCACGCATTCCTTGCTGGCCATCACCAGTTTGCGCGTGTGGTTCTCTGTCCAGATGTAGCAGCCGATCAGCGCCGGCTCCAATTCCATCATCATGTGCCAGCCCATGGTCATGATGTTGGTCTCGCGCTTGTGAGCGGAACCGATCAGCACGATGGGACCCGTCTCGATATGCCGCCGAGCGTCGTTCAGCGGATAGTCGCGCTTGCGATAGGTGTGCATCACAACAAAACGGACGGCGCGGCGCCCGGTTGCATGACGCCAGCCGCCCTGTTTCAGAAAGGCTGGCGTCGCACAACGTCAAAAAGGCTCACATGCCCGGCGCGTAGAAGGCGCACAGCTTGTTGCCGTCAAGGTCGCGGAAATAGCCGGCATAGAAAGTGTCGCCGCGCGGCCCGGCGGGGCCTTCATCGATCGCGCCACTAGCCATCGCCGCGTCATAAACCTCATGGACCTTTTCCTTCGACGGCATCTGCAACGCCACCATCGTGCCGTTGCCATAGGTCGCCGGAAGCTTGTTGTAGGGTTGGCCTATACCGAGCAGCGGGCCCTGGCCGTTGCTCCAGACCAGGCTAGATCCGAAATCCATCGCGCGCTTGCCGCCCACGGGCGCGAAGACTTTGTCGTAGAAGTCCTTGGCTCTCTCGTAGTTGTTTGTGCCGAGCAGTACGTAACCGATCATGGAATGTCCTCCGTCCTTATGCACGAAGAGCATCATGAGCAGGGACGGGCAGCAAGATGGGGCGGCTTGCCTGCTGACAGGACGTTGTACGCAACCCCAAGCGTCACCCCGAGAAATTTTCGGATGCAATCCGCGAAAAACGCGATGCCGACAGTGAATGGGCCGCCTGATGATCAGGACGGCCCACTGGTTTTCTATTTGAAAAGGTTCGCCCACTTGGGCTTCTTGCGGGTCTTCCACGCGCCACGGTGGTAAGCGTCGGAACCGATCAACGGCACGACGGTGGTGGCTTCCGCAAACACCATCTGCTCGTGCGTGGTCGACACCTTGCCCCAGCTCGCCGCCTCTTTCAGCGTCGAGGACGAGCAGGCGCCGTCGCGCACATCGGCCACAGTGATCTGCACCGCGTATTTGTGGACTTCGGCGTCAACACCCAGGATCTCGGCGCAGACGACCGTGTCCTGCGCAAAGTTCTTCGGCACGCCGCCGCCGACCATGAAGAGGCCCGTGGTGCCCGCCGCAATCTTGATGTCGGTCAGTTCGCGGAAGTCGGCGACCGCATCGATCATCAGATAGGGCTTCTTCGCCTTGGCGCGCTCCTTCTGGTGCTTCACCAGACCGAAGCCGGCGGATGAGTCGACGAAGGCCGGGCAGAAGATAGGCACGCCCTCTTCATAGCAGGTTTGGATCAGCGAGCCCTTTTTCTTCGCGTTGCCGGCGGCGAGCCATTTGCCCATTTCGTGGATGAACTCGCGCGAGGAGTAGCCGCGGGGCTCGAGGGAATTCGCGAGTTCGAGGATCGTGTGGTCGCACGCCTGCAGTTCTTCTTCGTCAATGTACGTGTCGTAAATCCGGTCGATGTAGTTATCGCGCAGGACGTTGTCGTCGACCTGGCCTGCGGCTTGATAGTGCTTGAAGCCGAGGGCTTCAAAGAAATCCATGTCGACGATCGAGGCGCCAGTGGCGACGATCGCGTCGATCATCCCGAACTTCACCATGTCGCGGTAGACATGCATGCAGCCGCCCGCCGAGGTGGAGCCGGCGAGGATAAGCCAGGTCGAGCAGCCCTTCTCGCGCAGCGCCATATCGAAAATGTCGGCGGCGCGTGCGGTGTCGCGCGACGAGAACGACATCTTGCGCATCGAGTCGATGATCGGGCGCGCATCGAACGACGTCATATCGACATGCTCGACGGTTTTGCCGAGCAGCTGCGCCTTGGTGTTGTTGCGCTTCTTCGCGACAGCTTTGACCGGGGCTGCCTTGGCGGAGGACTTGGTGGCCATGGGAGATCGTCTCCAGGGATGAGGACGTCAGAAGGCGACGGCCAGCCTTGGGCAGAAAGCTCTGATTGGCGGGGGATATAGCAGTGTGCGGAGGGATTTAAATAGCCAAAGCGCGGAGCATGTCTTGAACAGAAAAGCGCGGGCCGGGGTTCATTCGGCCCGCGCTTCCGTTTGTGTCAGTTTGACTACGATACGACCTTGAGGCGACGCGACGACTTGCGGGCCGTGCGGCGCGGAGCCGGAGCACGCTTGTCGACGACGCTGTACATCGAGGTCCAAGGCTGGTCCTGGACGGCGACATCTTCTGTCTCGCCAAAACCGTTGAACCGGGTCTGCATCGCGACGCCATAGGCGCCGAGCATGCCGAACTCGATGTAGTCGCCTTCGCGGATGTCGGCGGGGAGGGCGAAGGGTCCTTCCATCGCATCCAGCGAGTCGCAGGTTGGGCCGTAGAGCTTGAAGCCCTGGCTCTCGCCCTCGAACGCGCCATCGGCACGGTGGGCCTTCACGGGGAAGGGCCACTTGCAGTGGGCGGCGTCGAACAGGTTGCCGTAACTGCCATCGTTGATGTGCAGCGCACCGTCCTTCACCAGCTCGACGCGGGCGAGAATGGACGTGGATTCAGCAACCATCGCGCGGCCGGGCTCGCACCACAGCTTGGCGTTCATGGCGATAGGCATCTCTTCGAAGGCCGACTTGATGACCTTCACATAGAGTTCGAGGTCCGGCGGGGTCATGCCCGGATACGCGGATGGGAAGCCGCCGCCCACATCCACGACATCCACGATGACGCCCGCTTCGCGGATGATGCCGGAAGCGAGCTCCATCGCGTCACGGAACGCCGACGGGTTCATGCATTGCGAGCCGACATGGAACGATACGCCGAGATTGTCGGCATACCGGCGGGCCTTCGCTAGAAGGGCCGGAGCCGACGCCTCGGAGACGCCGAACTTGTTCGACAGCGCGTACACCGCGTCGGAGTTGTTGACGGCAAGCCGCACGACGAGCGTGAGGTCATCGGCGCGTTGCGTGGCGGCGACGATCTTTTCCAGCTCGGCTTCGCAATCCAGCGAGAAGACGCGCACGCCATGCTCGAAGTAAGCGCGCTCGATAGCCTTGCGCGACTTCACCGGATGCATGAACGCCATCTTCGCGTCTGGATAGCGCGAGGCGATAAGCTTGATCTCGTTCTCGGATGCGACGTCAAACCAGCGCAGGCCGGTCGCATAGACCGCATCCAGCGCCCACGGTGAAGGGTTCGCCTTCACAGCGTAGAGCACGTCGCCCGGAAAATTATCCCTGAACCAAGTAGCCGCTATCGACACCCGCTCCGGTCGCACGCATGCGACTGGCAGCTCTGGAAGTCGTTCCCGGACCAGGTCCAGGGGCGTATGAAACGTGAGCAATTCACGTACACCCCTGCTAGTTGTTGAACCCAATCCGGCGTTAGTACGGGCTTTCAACTCGTTAAGTCTGCCTCTCAACCCGCACACGTCATCCAAACCCCACCTCTTTTAGAGGAGCTCCTCTTTTGAGGAGCGGGTCTCTTTCAGTGGAGACCCTTGGGAAGTTCAGACGCCACGTGGAATCAAGGCGCAGAGCCTCGAGCCGATGTCCGCCGGCGCGATGTATATAGGTCCATAGAACGGGCATGTAAATAAAATCTTGCGGGCCGTCAGTGGGTTGCCAACAACCATTCATAATCCGCATCCATTAGTAGCGTGACGTTCGCGCGAGCTTCCCGACTGGGAAATGTGACAGCGGAATCGACGGGCTTGATTCGATTTGTCAGCGGTGATTCGTCTTGATCGAACGCCCATTTTCGCCCGCCGGGAGGAGTTGAGATGCCGCCAGCGTCCGCCGAGATCCGACTACCCGCCTGGTTGGCCGAAACGCCGCTGCCGATCGCTCCGGTCTCCGACGCGACCTGCATGCGTCTCGCCATCACCGCCGCGCGCGAAAATGTCGCGCGCCGTTCGGGCGGCCCGTTCGGGGCAGCGATCCGGCTTGATTCGACAGGCGAGATCATCGCTGTCGGCGTGAACCTCGCCATGGCGAGCGGCAATCCAGTGCTCCATGCCGAGACGGTCGCGATCTCGCTCGCCGGGCGGCGGCTCACGGAGCAGGGAGGCGTTACGCTCTTCGCGTCGTGCGAGCCCTGCATCATGTGCCTTGGCGCCTCGCACTGGGCGGAGATTGGCAGGATCGTCTCAGGCGCGCTGAAGGAAGACGCCGAGGCGGTAGGCTTCAGCGAAGGCGCCGGAACCGAGCAGCTGCGCGTCGAGATGGAAGCGCGCGGCGTGGTGTTCCAGTCGGGCCTGCTGCGCGCCGATGGCGCCGCCGTGCTCCGCCAGTACGCGGCCAGAGGCGGCGAAATTTACGGACCCGATAGCTGACGGGAATTTTATTGCTTCTCGATAATCGTCGCCCCTAAGGTGAGGCTACACGGAAAAAGGGTGCGAGATGTCCTTGAGAACCATCACATCTGTCGCTGGTGTTCTGGCGTCGCTGCTGACGAGCTCCTGTTCGACGGGACCAACGTCCGACACCTATGCCGCGCCGATGATCTCCGCCCAGCCGGCCCAGCAGGCGGCGACGCCGGCGCGCGATCCGGTCGTCTCGCAGATATCGGCGATGAACTACGACATCCCCTTCACGAAATACGTCCTCAAGAATGGCCTCACGCTGATCGTGCATGAGGACAACAAGACGCCGACCGTGACCGTGCACATTGTCTATCATGTCGGCTCCAAGAACGAGCCAAAGGGCCGCTCGGGCTTCGCGCACCTGTTCGAACACCTGATGTTTAACGGTTCGCAGCATTTCAACGACGACTTCTTCAAAGCCACGCAGCAGATCGGCGCCACCAATCAGAACGGCACCACCAACACTGACCGCACCAACTACTTCCAGACTGTGCCCAAGGGCGCGCTCGACACCATCCTGTGGCTTGAGTCCGACCGCATGGGTTATCTGCTGGGCGCGGTCGATCAGGCGCGTCTCGATGAGCAGCGTGGCGTTGTGCAGAATGAAAAGCGCCAGGGCGAGAACCAGCCTTATGGTCAGGTAAACAATCACCACGTCGCCGCAACCTATCCGCAGGGTCACCCCTACGACCACACCGTCATCGGCTCGATGGACGATCTCAACGCCGCAAAGCTTGCGGACGTACAGGACTGGTTCAAGACCTGGTATGGCCCTTCCAACGCCATCCTCGTCATCGCAGGCGACATCAAGCCGGAGGATGCAAAGGCGCAGGTCGAAAAGTATTTCGGCGAAATCCCGCCTGGCCCGCCGCCCTCGCAGCCAAAGTCATGGGTGCCTGCGCTGGCCGATAACCAGCGCGAGGTGATGTATGATCGCGTCGCCCAGCCGCGCATCTACAAAACGTGGAACGTGCCCGAGCTCGGCAATCCCGAAGGCGAACAGCTCGATCATCTCGCGGCCGCGCTCGGCGGCGACAGGAACGCACGCCTGACCAAGCGGCTGGTCTATGACGAGCAGGTCGCAACAAGCGTCGCCGTCATGAACCCGCAAAGCGAGATAGCCGGCCAGTTCCGCATCATCGTAACTGCCAAGCCGGACGCCGACCTCAAGAAGATAGAGACCGCGATCGACGAGGAGGTGAACCGCATCCTCCAGACTGGCCCGACGCAAGCCGAGATCGACAAGAACATCGTGCAGACCGTCTCAGGCGTAATCTCCGGCCTTGAAAGCACGTCAAGCAAGGCGGCCCAGCTGGCGCAATGGGAGATGACTTCGGGAAATCCGGGCGGCTGGAAGGAATCCCTCAACCGTCTCGAAGCCGCGACCTCTGCAACTGTGCAGGCCGCCGCGCGCAAATGGCTGACACGCGGCTCCTACACGCTCACCGTTCTGCCGTTCGGCGATCCCGCGGCCTCAGGGCAGTCGGTGGATCGTTCGAAGATGCCAGCGCCGGGCTCGATTGCAGATGCAGCCTTCCCCGCCTACGAGACAGCGACGCTGTCCAACGGCGTCAAAGTGATGCTGGTGGAGCGGCATGACGTACCGCAGGTCAGCATCTCCATGCTTCTCGACACCGGCTATCCGGCCGACCAGTCCACCATCAGGGACGGACTCTCGGGCCTGACCGCCAGCATGCTGGACGAGGGCACGACGACGCGCTCGGCCTTGCAGATCGCCGACGAACTCGATCGGCTCGGAGGTTATGTCGGCGCGGGCGGGGGCGGGGAAAGCTCAACTGTCGAGTTCTCCGCGCTGAAGCCGACGCTTGATCAGGTCATGGCGATTTGGGCGGATGTGTTGCGCAACCCGGCCTTCAACGAACCCGACTTCAAGCGCGTTCAGGCGCAAACCGTCCAGGCGCTGCAAGGACAGCTCCGCGACCCCGCTTCGATCGGCCAACGCGTGATGTCGAAAGTCCTGTGGGGAGACAATCACCCTTACGGTCACCTGCTCACAACCGATGAAATCACGTCGCTGACCCGCGCCGATGCAGCAGCGTTCCACAAGGCCTGGTACGGCCCCAACAACGCGACGCTCTTTGTCGTCGGCGACACGACGATGGCGGAAATCACGCCCAAGCTCGAAGCCGCGCTCCGGGGCTGGGACAACGCGCCGAACAAGCGCCAGACGGTCGCCAATGGCGTGCGGCCGTCGAAACCGGTCGTCTACATCGTCGATCGGCCGGACTCGGCGCAATCGGTCATTCTCGTCGGCACGCCCCAGGCGCCGCGCAATCCGGCTGAAGACACGCGCGTCTCGGCCTTCAACGCCCTGTTCGGCGGAAACTTCACCAGCCGGGTCAATATGAACCTGCGCGAGGCCAAGGGTTGGTCCTATGGCGCGCGCTCCAGCGTCGCAGGCGGGCGCGGGCCGCGCACTTTCATGGTCTCGGCGCCGGTGCAGACCGACCGGACAAAGGACGCAGTCTTCGAACTCCGCAAAGAGCTGACCGACATCGTTGGTCGCAAGCCGCCGACCCCGGCAGAACTCAACACCGTGCGCACCAACACGCTGCTCGGCATGTCGAGCCGGTGGGAAACGGCGGACGCCGTCCTTGGCACGCTGCAGGATATCTACCTGTTCAACCTGCCGGCGGACTACTGGGCGAAGTATGCCGACACCTACCGCACCGTGACGCCGGCCGAAGTCGAGGCGACGGCCAAGACGATCATTCCCGACCAGAACCACGTCTGGGTCATCGTCGGCGATCGCGCCAAGATCGAGAAGGGCGTGCGCGAGCTGAATATCGGCGATGTGCACATCGTCGACGCCAATGGAAATGCCGTGGACTGAACGCGCCTATTCGACGCGGATCGCCAGGCCGTCGGCGCGCGCAAGCGCGGGCGACAGCTCGACGCTGGCGATTGTCTGGCCGGCTGCGAGAGGAATATCCATTTCCGCGCCCTGAATGCTCCGGATGATGACCTTCCGATGCGCATGACGCTCGATCTCGCCAGCGGCGGGGCGCAGGCGCACCTCGATACGGTTGCCTGTTTGTGTAAAGGCCAGGATGGGGTCGCTGAGTTCGACCGAACGCGGGGCGGCTAGCTGCGGCCTCTCCGGCATCATGACCGTGACGGCTGCAGGCGTAACCACGAGAATCGCGGCGGCCAGGAGAGTGATCTTGGCGACCATGCTGTATGTCTCGGGCCGGGTTGAAACTGACCCCGCAAGAGTCGACGCAAATTGCGTGCCTGCGGCATTGCGCTGAAGGTCCGCAAAAACGGAATGAACTTGCAAATTCAGCCAAGCCATTTTGTGTCAACGCGGAACAGCCTAGGCGGTTTCGTTGAAATTGCGGCGGTGATGATCGGCTACAAGCAATGTGCGCGAAGTCGGCTAACCCCACGACATGGATTCGCATCTGCTCGTCGTGATCGGCGGCGCCGTGCTCGCCGGCTTCGTGCAAGGGCTGTCGGGTTGCGTTCTCGCTGGCCGCGCTTTCGATCCGGACATGGGGCGTCGATCCGCAGCTCGCGGCGCCGATGGCAGTCTGGGGATCATTGGTCGGACAGGTGGCGGCCATGCCGCTGACATGGCGCGGCACGCAGCTGAAACGGCTGGGGCCGTTCGTTGTCGGCGGATTGCTGGGCGTGCCGCTGGGCATCTTCCTGCTCGGCATTCTGGACCCGACGGGGTTCAAGCTCGGCCTTGGCCTGTTTCTGCTGATCTATTGCCCCGCCATGTTCTTCGCCCCGTCGCCCCGTCGCCC
>Ga0138256_10001998_pt1 | contig 21954 bp, 16 predicted proteins | sample KNB2016incub_MG_FD_105486 | JGI IMG/M metagenome (GOLD analysis project Ga0138256, IMG submission 105486) | Active sludge microbial communities from wastewater in Klosterneuburg, Austria - KNB2014incub_MG | ecosystem: Engineered > WWTP > Activated sludge > Unclassified | place: Austria... | reverse complement strand
GATTTAGATTAGATGTCGTATGAGACAGGATATGTCCCACAGCATGCTTATGTCAGGTACATTTTAACATATTATGCATAGATTCTAAAGGAAAATGCTTCGAAGACCGTATGACCTAGAGCATCCACTGTTAATGTTTGCCCGCCGTACACATCATAACTAACAGCCCCAACGGTCTCTAATACATTGATTTGTCTTGGTTCCTCTGAGAAGTTGAACAGTAATGTTAAACTTTTGTCATCACTTGTCTTCCTAAAGGCCAATACCCCTGACTCTAGGTCGGTCTCAAGCCACTGGATATCCATCGCTCTTAGAGCTGCATGCTCATGTCTCAGGGCAATCATGCGTTTGACATGTGCCAAAAGGTCTTGATTTTGCTTCGCTTCATCCCAAACCATACATTGACGGTTGCCATCATTTATGCCGAAAAGTCCAACCTCACTGCCATAGTAAACACTTGGCGAACCGCCAAAGGACATCTGAAGGACAAAAGCGAGCTTAATAAGACGATCGTCATCGGCCAACATCGTTCTGAGCCTTGATGTGTCATGGCTATCGAGCAAATTAAACATATTGGCAGCGATATGTTTTGGATAACGCACGAGCAGACGACTGATGCTATCCTTAAACGCCTGTGCGCCAAAATCGGCGTATTCTGGCTCTCTACTGAGGAGATGCCATACGGGATAGGTGAATGCGTAGTTCATGACCGAGTCAAACTGATCGCCTCTGAGCCAAGGGTTGGAATCGTCCCAATTTTCACCCAGTATAAAGACATCTGGCTTAATGGCGCGGACGACGCGTTTAAAGTTACGCCAAAATTCGTGCGATACTTCGTTGGAAACATCCAGACGCCAGCCGTCGATGTCGTATTCGCGTATCCAGTAAGTCGCCACATCCATTAGATACTTCTGGGCAACTGGATTTCCCGTACGCCATTTTGGCATGTTCGACGTGAAGGCAAACGTTTCGTAGTTTAGAGAACCTGCAGGCATATGCCCCTTTGATGCTGGAAATCCTGTGTCGCCAATCGGGAAATTGATGACGGGTTCACCTAATAAATGGAAACACTGCGCATACTCTGAGTCGAAACCATGGGTCACAACATCCTGAAAATACGGGTGCTTAAAACCACAATGGTTGAATACAGCATCTAGCATCACTTTGATGCCGCGTTTATGCGCTTCATCCACGAGCGTTTTGAACGTCTCGTTGGTGCCAAACTCTGGATCGATTTTGAAATAGTCGATGGTGTCGTATTTGTGCGTCGTCGGCGCTTCAAAGATCGGCGTGAAATAGATGCCCGTCGCACCAAGGTCAGCGATATAGTCTAAGTGGTCGATAACCCCTTGAAGGTCCCCGCCAAAATGCATGTCGTTTGTCACGTCAGTTTCGCTACCCCATGGCAGTGTGTTCGCTTTATTAATCGACGCGTCACCATTTGAAAAGCGCTCTGGAAAAATTTGATACCAAACTGTATCTTTCACCCAGGCAGGCGCCTTAAACACGTCTTCTGCATTAATATAGGGAAAGTTGAAATAGTCGCTCAGGGATTTCAAGATCTCCGGATGCTTTTTCATGTCTATCGCGCCATGGGCACCAAAGAAAAGCTTGTCCTTACTGTCATTAAGCACAAACGCATACCGCATCCTTTTATGCGCTGGTTTTACTTCGATAAACCAGTAATCAAAATACTGGTCGCTGTAATCTTTTTTCATGGTCATAGGTGCCTCTGGCGCGTGCGCCCACGTATGCGACAGCGTAAAGTCGCCATCAACAACCTTAGTTTCGTGACTTCTGAGTTCTTCTTCCGTTTTACGTCGAAAGTTGAATGGGTCTCCCCAAATCATCGTCACGTCTTTTAGGTCGTTTTTTGCCGTACGCAGTCTGATATGCAATGTTTTCTCGTCGTATGCGTAGGCGTATTTGCTCTTGGCTTCGTGATGAATGGCATGGATATTCATTTCGTACCTCTTTTCATTATTAAAAGATGCTTCACATGTGAATAACCCCGTCTTAATCGCAAGCTATCCACAAAACTGAGGCCATATTATTATTAAACGGTTAATAAAACAAGAGCTAAGAACAAAACGTTCTTAGCTTTTTTTGAATGCGTTTTGATATAGACTAGCGTCCATACAACTTTGTCATATGTCGCATTTTTTTCGCCAGTGATGGCGACAAATCGTGGTTGGTGATGCGCCACACCCAGTTACCGCCAAGTGTCGATGGGAAGTTCATGCGCGCTTTGTTATCGAGGCCTAGAAAGTCCTGCATCTGAGCGATGGCGAGATAGGCCGTAGAACCCCAAACCCCTCTCATAAAGCCCCAGTTGTAACCTTCATCTTCATCGAGTTTTAAATAGTCAATGGCAAATTCGAAATCGGCTTTTGCAACATTATGCATCCAACCTAAGACAGTTTCATTATCATGTGTGCCCGTATAGGCGACACAATTCTCAATATAATTGTGTGGGAGATAATCGCTTTCTTCTCTTGAATCGAAGGCGAACTCTAGCACTTTCATACCAGGGAAGCCCGTGTATTCTCTAAGTTCGACAACGTCATCTGTGAGATAACCCAGATCCTCAGCGATGATATTGACATCGCCAAGCGCTTCTTTGATCGCTCTAAACAACTCTTTTCCAGGACCGTTGACCCATGTTCCATTTTCAGCGGTTGGATCGCCATAAGGGATTTCCCAGTAGGCTTCAAAACCTCTAAAGTGATCAATCCGCACCACATCCAACATCCTGAGGCTGTATTCAATGCGCGTGACCCACCATGCATAATTTTGTTCTGACATATACTGCCAGTCGTAGATTGGGTTGCCCCAAAGTTGACCCGTCTGGGAAAAAGCATCCGGAGGGCAACCCGCTACATGCGTTGGTTTAGAATTCTTACCTAGTTTAAAAAACTTTGGGTTCGACCAAACATCTGCACTATCTTCAGCAACATAGATTGGTAAATCACCGATAATTCGGATCCCTTTTTCGGTTGCCACCGCTTTTAGTGCGTCATATTGTTTAAAGAAAAAATACTGCGTGAATACCCAAAAGTTAATTTCGTCTTTATGTGAATTTTTAAAAGCTTCAACTTTAGGTGTTTTGCTATTTTCAAAACCTTTTTCCCATTCAATCCAGGACTTGTTCCCATTGTGTGCCTTGATCGCCATGTAAAGGGCAAAATCCTCTAGCCAAGATTTTTCAGATTCGTAAAACTGCTCTAGCGCATGAGAGAGTCCTTCTTTTGCATGATCATAGGCCATTCTTAAGAGCGGCATTTTATTAAAATAAAGTTTCTCATAATCTATTTTATGTTTGTTTTTTCCAAGATCGACACCGTCGACTATTTTTTTATCAAGATAACCCGCGTCAATAAGTTCATTTAAATCGATAAAATACGGGTTGCCAGCGAACGCGGAAAAGGATTGATAAGGCGAATCTCCATAACCAGTAATCCCAATCGGTAAGATCTGCCAATTTTTTTGACCCGCTTTTTCTAAAAAATCCAAAAACTTATAAGCGCCTTTGCCTAAGTCGCCAATGCCATAATCACCTGGCAAGGATGAAAGATGCAATAGTACGCCGCTACTTCTTTTTTTCATAATCTCCCTCTTTTCATTTGAACGCCATGTTCAAATCTCTGCAACCGTTTGCACAAACCCATTATATTGATTTTTTAAGCCGTTGTCAAGAATTGCTCTCCGTGAATTGTGTTGAATTATCCACATAAATACCCTAAAATAATAAATAAAAGCAACCGATTGCATGTAGATAAATGGGAGGTTCCATTGAGAAACGCATTGCGTAAAAAGTTTATTTTGATAAGCATGGTTATCGTGCTTCTTTTTTCACTGACTGGGTGTACCTCCAAAGTTGAACCATCAATTCCGCCAACCACTGAAACTACTGAAGTGACAATTGAAGTGATAACTGAAGGTGCAACTGAACCGATGACGGAAGTACCCTATCCAGAAACCCGATTGACAAAAGACGACGTTATATACTTCATCATGGTTGATCGGTTTGCAGATAGCGATGTAGAAGCCAATCTTCCTGATGTCGACAAAGATAACCTCCGCGCTTTTCAGGGCGGTGACCTTCAAGGCATTATAGACAATCTTGATTACATCAAATCGACAGGTGCAACGGCTATATGGCTCACGCCGATTATGGAAAATGGACCCAATGGGTATCATGGCTATTGGATCTATGATTTTTATAAAGTAGACCCCCACTTTGGCACTTTAGAGACGTTTAAAGCACTCGTCGTTAAAGCCCATGAGATGGGTCTTAAAATCATTCTTGACTATATCGTCAACCATACCGGTTATGATGCGCCGTGGCTTAACGACCCTGATAAGGCGGACTGGTTTCATCCTGATCGCACGATTTCCAATTGGAAAGACGCAGAAGAGGTTGAACTCGGATGGTTGGCTGGCCTTCCCGATCTTGATCAATCAAACCCTGACGTTTCGTCTTATTTTATAGAAAATGCCTTATGGTGGATTAAAGAGACGAACATTGATGGCTTTAGGCTTGATACGATGCGACATGTGTCAAAAACCTTCTGGGAAGACTTCTCAGTAGCGATTAAATCAGAGTATCCGGACTTCTTCCTTCTTGGTGAGGTTTGGGATCAAAATGTCAAAACACTTGAAACGTATCATCAAGTGGGTATCGACAGCCTTACCAATTATTCGCTGTTCAACGGCATCAATAATGCATTTACTGCCACAGCGAATATGTTTTCCCTTGTGAATGCACTGGATAAAGAGAAATCCTTTACGCACCCTGAACTGAACGCTATTTTTATCGACAACCATGACAATGCCCGATTTGCCAGCGTAAATCCTAGACGGTCATTAGATTATGTCAAACAAGCATTGACGTTTGTTTACACGTATCCAGCAATTCCGGTTATTTATTATGGTACAGAGCTTGGGATGAGTGGGGCTTTCGATCCTGAGAACAGGCGGTTCATGGCCTGGGATACGGTTGAAGGTAACGAAATGCTTCCCTATGTCAAGCAGCTAGCCGAGATTCGCGATCAATACATGGAAGACTTCGTACTTACCTATCACGATAAAACAAGCATCGCCTATGAAGTTTCAAACGGCTCAGATAAAATGTTGATTGTCATCAACTCAGAGGAAAAGGATAAGTTGATGGCGTTCGATTACTCGGCCACATCGCTGACGGATTATGAAACAGGAGAGGTGCTTACGGCGTTTGACGGTCTTACTTTCACGCAAACGCTTGAATCGGTCTCAGTAAAATTCTATATTGTTAAGTAAAATTAAAAGAAGGTGGTGCTATGGCTCTAATTGAGCAATAACGCCACCTTTTCTTCTGTTTTATTGCGTCAAATTTGAGCTTTGCTTATTTGTATACCAGCCAGCCACCATCGAAAGGGCAAAAATAGCGGTTAGCTGCCACGTCTGAAGCATGAAACTCTCTGGCATAAATAATGCGATGCTGTTGTTTAAAAGATGAAGCACCATGGAGGGGAAGATTGAACGCGTCTTAATTGCTGTATAACCAAATGCGAGTCCTAGGGCAAACGTCGGAACGAGCCTTACAAAATCTAAATGAACAATGGCGAAAGCAATTGCCGTTAAGATGATTGCCCATTTTCCACCAAAAGCTTTTTCAAGTGGCCGCAAAGCAAACCCTCTAAACAAAATTTCCTCACAAATGGCGGGTGTCAATGCAACGAAGAAAAACTGCTTCCAAATAGACCACTCTAATAATTGGTCTTGCAGCTCAACCAAGGTTGGCACTTCACTAACAAATCCAGAAATAAGAATTTGGTAAAGCATAGACATGGAAAGTGCCGCAATCCAAAAAACCATACCTGGCAAAAGACCACTGTTTTGAGGTACGTTAAGGCCAATAGAGGTTTTTAGCCTTGCTTTGAGGTACCAAATTAACAAAAGAGGTGCAGCCAAGAAAACACCGTATTGGCTGATATAAAAGACGCCTTCAAATGTCAAAAATGTCGGCAAGAAAGCGCTCAGGTTGATGTAAAGAACGATGATTACAGCAAGACCCATGAAAACGTCTGAAGATTCGATGGTTTCTCTATGGGGAATTAACTTTCTTCGAAGCCTAAATGTGAGCTCTTTTCCCGATCCGAATAAGATTTTCTCCGTCGTAAACACTTTGAACATGAAAGCTAGGCTCATCACGGCAAAGAGCAAGTTGACAAAAAAAGCGATGGAAAAAAAGCCGAAGTCGAATCGGTTAAGAAGTGCTTCTTTGATGAGCAGCGTTGCGTTGAGTATTGGAATCATGCTGAATAACGTATTCAGTTCAATGCCGGGTGTCGTCGCCACGTAAGCAGGTACCATGAACAAAAACACAAGTGGCGTTACAAAGGCACCAGATTCTTTGTAACTACTTGCAAACATGCCCACTGCAATACTTAGGCCCGATCCGATAAACAATAACGGGAGCAACGTTAGAAAGATGCTTGCAAAAAGTTTTGGCGATAATGTAAACCCGAGCACCTTCATATCTACAAAAATGGGTACCATGAGATAGATGCCTACCAGTATGAAAGCCATAGAAACCACAGAGAACAAAATACAAGAAAACAACTTGCCAAGGACCATTTCAACGCGTGTGAGTGGCACGGATAGAAGCGTTTCTAGCGTTTCTGATTCTTTTTCAGCTGTTGTGAGTTCTGTAGAAAAATTAAGGATCATCATTAACGTGTAAAGGACGAGAACCAGTGGCAAAACGCCACTCATAGCGCGTCCCGCTTGATCTTCTGCACTGGCCATATCCGATGAAACGAGCTCTACCAACGCGGTTTTATCAATAGATTTCCCGGCATTTTTTAATAAATTGTCTCTTTCTGTTTCAGCAAAAACATCGATTACTTTTTTAACCCGTTCACTGGCTCTTGTGCCAGCCCCGCGTCCCAAATCATATTTTAATGTAAGCTTATGCCCCATATCTGTTCTTTCATAGGTAAGCACAAGGTCGATGGCTCTATCGGTTATGGCTTGATCAAGACCCTCAGGTAAATCTGACTTCTCCAAAAAATCGAGTTGCTCTTCGGCTTCAAAGAGTGTCGTTAATGCATCAGGTAGCGATGCGCCATCAAGCGTGTCATAATAAATATGACTGGCCGTCTCAGCAGTATTGGTTTTTGTTTGTTCTGAAAAATAGTTATATCCAAATAATAAAATTGGCAAAAGAACAAAAGGTGCAAAAAGACCAAACAGAATCCGTTTGTTTCGAAGAAGGACGCGAGATTCTTTTTCGATAATTTTTAAAATGCGCTGTCTCTTCATTTGCTGTCACCTCCAAAAATCAAACGGTCGTTTTTAAACACCAGATTCATGAAGACCACCGCTAATACGGCAACGCCCATATTGATAATGAATGTTTCCAATATATATAGCACTGGGTAACTACCAAGGAATGCCTCTTTCATGAGCATCATGGCATTGGTGATCGGCAAAGCGTAGATGATAAAACTGCCTTCAAGATCGGGGATTAAAAAGATATACGTAAGCCCCATCAAGGCAATAAGTGCCACCGATGCATACGATTGGGATTCCTGATACGTTCTTGCAAACATGCCAATGCCTATAAATAGGGCACTACACATGATCATAATTGGAATTAATTGAAAAAATAAAAACAAAAGTGTGAAAAATGTAATGTTAATGTGGATGCCTTCAAAACTGCTTGAAATCAGCAATATAAGAGGCAACATAGATAGAATGTTAATACCACCACTTATAAGGCCTACGGTGGTACAGGCAAACAATTTGCCAGTAATAATCTCATAACGTTTAACTGGCGCAGAGAAAATGGTTTCAAGCGTGGCACGCTCCTTTTCACCTGCACTTAAATCCGATGAGAGAATATTGGTGCCCACAATGCCATATAAGACGATGATGAAGGGTAAAAGCATGCCCATAACCATGGACACTGTACGCGATTCGCCTTCACCCGTTATATCTTCTTGGTCAATGATGACCGCTTTATTATACACATCTAGAAGACCAAGGGCTTCAAGTTGTCCATTCTTCTCCGCTTGAAGGTAGTCAGCGTAAATGTCGGTTATGGTTGTATGTGCCCGTTCGCTATAATCATAATTGGAATGATAGCTAAACACAACTTGCGAATTATTGGTCTGTAGATAACCACCTACCGTTTCAAAATCTAGCGCGGCAATCTCCTTATCCGTCAATGTTTTTCGGCTTACGATGAGCTGGTTGCTTTCACTAAGCGCATCAAATAAAGTTTGTTCAACCTGGTCCGCTACGTAGATGTTTAGGATTTCTTTGTCATTATTCGTAGACACAAGAGACATAACGCCAACCAAAAATATAATAAATACCGGATAGATCAGTATTGGCAAGAACAAAGTAACCAAGGCTTTCTTATCTCGAAAAAATGTGCGCATCTCCTTCTTAAAAACCATCATAATTTTATACATGTTGCATCGCCTCGCTGTCTATATAATGCAAGAAAATTTCGCGAATGTTTTCTTTCCCAGTCCGTTCCTTAAGGCTTTCAAGAGAACCGGTTTCAATCAATCGTCCTTTGTGAATAAGCCCGATACGGTCACAAAGCGCATCTGCTTCTTCCATATAATGCGTCGAAAAGATGATTGTTTTGCCATTTTGTTTTTCTTTTAAAATAAAGTCAATGATACTGCGACTTGTGAGAATATCCAGTCCAAGCGTTGGTTCGTCAAGGATATAGACATCTGGGTCATGAATCAGACACCGTGCGATGGAGGTCTTTTGCACCTGTCCCGTTGAAAGCTTCTCAATGATTTTATTTCTGAAAGGCACCATATCAAGATTCACTAAAATGCGCTCAATGCGTCGATTCAGTTCGCCTTTTTCAATGCCATAAAAACTGCCAAAAAATTTCATCGTTTCTACGGGTGTCAACTTCTTGTAGAGTTTCGTGTTTCCTGATAAAAAGCCAATTGATTTTTTTACGTTTTCAGGGTCCGTTTTGACATCAAAACCGTTGATTTGTATACGCCCTTCCGTTGGGCTCATTATTGTAGACATAATACGCAAAAGGGTTGTTTTGCCAGCACCATTCGGTCCAAGAAGACCAAATATTTCACCTTTTTCAATGGTTAAACTAACGTCTTTAACCGCAAAAACATCCCCTTCTTTTTTATCGTGAAACACTTTAGAAACGTTATCGATAATAATCATAAAACCCTCCTACGACTTAGCTGCATCTTTATACGTAACGCCTCTGCCACTGACCATGCTTGCGCTGGACAGCCACGTTGTTCATGTGGCGCGCCCCCTTCAAAAATCTCTGAGATGCTGCCGTGTATGCCTTCATCCAAATGCACCAACCATGCATCAAGATCGGCTTTAATCTGAACCACATCATGAAAGGTCTTATAATGGGCGTCTAGATAAGGACCCATCAGCCAACCCCATGCTGTGCCTCTATGGTAAGCACCATCTCTACTGAGTAGATCGCCTGAATACGTTTTATTGAAATTTTCATCCTCGCGTCTTAATGTCAACAAGCCATAAGGTACTTTAAAATGTTTGTCAACATAAGTCACCACAGCTTTCCAGTGTTTTTCTTCAAGTACTGGAAAAGGCAAACTGACTGCAAAAATCATATTAGGCCTTGGAACCGCCACAGGTTCACCTTCTATGATTAAATCGTATAAATTTTGATCTTTTGGGTTCCAAAATACATCGTTAAAAGATCGCTTGACCTTCTGCATCAACGCTTCGAAATCCTCTGCCATCGCTTCATTTCCTATGTTTAGCATCTTTGTTAGACTGTTCATAATCGCAAGCGCATTATACCAAAGTGCATTGATTTCTACAGCTTTGCCATGCCTTGGTGTGACAACCCATCCATTGACTTTGACGTCCATCCACGTGAGCTGCGTTGTCGCGTTACCCGTACTAAGCAGACCATCTGAATCCATATAGATGTCGTTGATTGTCCCTTGTAAATGATAATTTAGAATTTGCATTAATTTTGGAAAGAGACGTTTCATTGCGTTTAGATCCTCGGTCGCCTCATAGTAGGCATGCACTGCGTTAAAAAGCCAAAGTGTGGCATCCGAAGTATTGTACATCGGTGCGTCGCCTTCATCAGGAAAATTGTTTGGAATGATGCCCATATTGGACATGTCTATATAACTTTCAATCATTTCTAGTGCTTCCTCGCTACGCCCTGTTGCAAGCGTAAGCCCTGGTATCGAAATCATTGTATCGCGGCCCCAATCACTAAACCATGGATAGCCTGCAATAATGCTCATCTTGCCTGTTGATTTTCGGGTTACAATAAAATCATCTGCGGCTTGTACCAAGCGTCTTAGTTGATTATTTTCTATTGAGGCGCCCACACTCGCGCGTTCCATCAACTGTTCATAGCGCACGATGCGACCTGTGAACACTGAATCCGCAGATTCAAATTCAGGTTCGATATTGACGCGTACGTCAATAATGTGTGCGCCTTGGGTTAGCGCTAGTTTAAATGCGCCAAGCACAACGTGCGTTTCTTGATCGGGATACCCGCGCTGCGTCTCAATGGGATAATAGCTCATAGAGGTGTTTTCATGACGTGGCTCAAATGTCAGCCCTCCAGCTTCTATCCCGTCTACTTTCAAATAAACGCATTTGCCTTTTGCCTCGGCAATTAACACACGTGCATTCACATCGTAAGATGCACGGTAATCTTCTTTAATGGCGGACTGGGTATCGTGATGGTCTCTAAAATTAAACCAAGGAATCAGATTAAGTACCGTATCCATTTGTGTTGTTATTGCATAACGGACTGCCAGATGATGCGTGCCATAAGCCATTGCCAAAGTGCGCGTTACCTCAACACCTGCGCCTTCTATTCGAAACGTTTGGTCGATGACGCCTTCGTGCCTGTAACTTGTTAGATTTGAAGCCGTTTCAGCGTTTTCAGCGGCATTTTCAAAAGCCAATGGATACGATTTCCCAGCGACTTCAAAAACAGCTTCTATTTTTGAGATTAAATGCATTCTTTCTATGGGTGGGTTATAACTAACGGTATAAAGGCTATGGTATTTGCGGCAATTGACGAGATCAAGTGTGGAAAAGCTATAGCCGCCAAGTCCGTTGGTCATCAAGTATTCATGATTCATAATTTCATAAATTGATTTTTTCATGACGCGCTCCTTTTTTGCAAGTTGCTTATACATGCGCCTTAAGCGACATAATTATTATACCCATAGTATACCATTTAATACCCATGAATTTCCCCATTTTAAAAACACTTGACACCGAACGCATAATTTGATAAATTATTAACGAATAGACGTTTTGCAAATGAGACCCTTCTTATTTACGAAACAATCATAAATAATTGACCTTATAAAAAAGAGCGATCTGATTTTGGAGGAGACATTTATAAAGATGCCAAGCGTATGCATTTTTAACCGTCGCTTTGCGCCCCTGATAAAGGCTTCTTAGGATCAACGATTTGGATTGATCTAGAAGTTTTATTTTTTTGATTTAATGCAATGGCATAATTTAAAGGAGAATGACATGAATAGAATAAAAAATTTAATCGATACTTTATTTGTAGATGAAGATTTATCGGATGCAGGTTTACTAGAAATTATTGAAGGCATAGATGCAGACACTGCTTCTTACCTATTTGAAAGAGCCCTTGAAAAGAAAGCCCTTCACTATAAAGACACCGTTTTTATGCGTGGGTTAATCGAATTTACGAATTACTGCAAGCAAAACTGTAATTACTGCGGCATTCGCGGTAAGAATGACAAAGTGGACCGATATAGATTGAGCAAAGAAATGATTATGCATTGCTGTGAAGAAGGTTATGAATTGGGGTATCGCACGTTTGTTATGCAAGGCGGAGAAGATCCATTTTTCACGGATGAGGTTCTCATCGATATTATAACGTCCATTAAAGATAAATTTCCAGATTGCGCCATTACATTATCCGTCGGCGAACGCTCTAGAGAAAGTTATGCCGCACTAAAAGCTGCTGGTGCAGACCGTTACTTGCTTCGACATGAAACGGCCACAAAAGCACTCTATGAATCATTACATCCAGGAATGCGTTTTGAAAACCGACGCGAGTGCCTCTACACACTCAAAGAACTGGGGTATCAAGTGGGTGCAGGATTCATGGTTGGACTTCCAAACCAAACGCCAAGCGATCTTGTTGCTGACCTTCGTTTTATCAAAACGCTGATGCCAGAAATGGTTGGCATTGGTCCTTACATCCCACATGAGGATACCCCACTCAAAGGCGCTACAGGCGGCACGGTTGAAGAGACGCTTATCATGGTGTCACTCGCTAGATTGTTGTTACCACAGGCGCTCTTACCGTCTACGACGGCTATGGGGACACTTGATCCAAAAGGACGTGAAAAAGCACTTAAGGCCGGTGCTAATGTGGTTATGCCCAACCTTTCACCAACAGACGTAAGAGAAAAATACGAACTTTATAAAGACAAAATTTGTACAGGTGATGAAGCCGCACATTGTCGGTCGTGTATTGAAGGCCGTATCGTAAGCGCCGGTTTCAGAGTCGATATGGGCCGTGGTGACCATGCCAGTATCTCAGCTATAGAGGAAGTCCAAATAAAAATATAATGGTGTACACTAAAGTATAACGAAAGAGAGCATCCAGAAAATCCATGGTGACATGAATTTCCCTGATGCTCTCTTTTATTATTTTGAGTGTTGATTAAACCAACAAGAATACGGATGACACCAACGATTTAGCAATCATAACGACAATGATAAAAACAATCGATACGAGTAAATTGCTGATGCGTGAGTATACTACGGGATCAGAACCATCTTGGTTAATATAATAATGGGCTTTATAGCCAAGACCAATGTCGATAATACTGAGCAGAATCAACAAGATTGCTGTGAAATTGAAAATCTTGAACACAAGATCAAAGCCTTGTGAAAGCGTTGCCGATAATAATTCAGAGTCAAAAAAGACATTCATGATATCACCAGATATCATGGCCACACCAAACTTACCAATTATGCTGAGGATGGCTAATACGAGAAAGGTCTTAATCACAAATGAAAAAGGTCTTCTACCCAGGCTGCTTTCAGAAAATACCATTTTTTCGAGTGGGTGATAAATGCGTTCATATTTTTCGTCATATGCTTTAACTGAGATTTTCGCAATATCGCGACTTAAGAGATGGATGACGCTGGCTTTGTCTTCTACGAGCATTGTAGCGTCTTCTTTTCTAGCGAGTTCAAAATATCTGTCTTTCTCCTCTTTCGTCAAACCTTCAATGTGTAATACTTCGCCGTATTTCATGTGAATGCTGAGTGCATACATCACTTTAGGTTTTGCAATTGTTCTGTTTTCGCTCATCCACGACCTCCAATTATATGCTATTTAACTATTATACCATATTTATAGCGTAACTAACTCTCACTCCGGTATATCTTCTTCTGGATAGATTTTAGGCTCTCCTGCCGCGACTAGTACTTTGTTGCCTATGAGGAAGAAACCCAGTACAAAGATTAGCGCACCCGTTACGACGAGCAACCATTCGATAGGCACTATATCTGCTAAAGGGCCAAATAAGAGCATGCCCAGAGGCATCATCACGCTGAAAATCATCGACAAGACGCCAAACACTCGACCGAGAAAAGCACCATCCACTTTTTCTTGAAAAAGAACCGTAGCAGGCGTATTGAACAGTGGTAAAGTGATACCGGCTGCTGCCATAATTGCTAAGTAAATCCAGAAATTTGGGACAATACCAAGTACCACGATGAGCAGTCCTGTAGCAACGGTTGAAAGTGTCATACTGTGTACCCTATTTCGAAAGCCGCCCCAAGTAGAAATAAGGATGCCACCAAGTAGCATGCCCGATGAAAAGGCAATCTCAATGGCGGTTAGCCGCCAGACTTGACTGCCAAAAGTTCGCGTAACCTGTAGGGGTGTTAGTATTGCCACCGGTGTGATTAAAAAGTGAAACACCGCAATAAACACATAAAACCGGCGAATATAGTCATGGTTTTTGATGTATGCTATGCCTTCTTTTAAATCGGTAAAATAATTGACTTTTCCTTTTTCAAGGGCTTTTGCATGCGGTGCCACTTTGAGAAACAGTAAGACATTGACCGCTAGAAGTGCTGTAATGACGTCGATCATAAATATCGTTGTCAGCGGCGCAAGTGTCATGAGTGCCCCACTAATCATTGGCGCTGCCAAAAACATAACGGATTGCATGGTGCCATTAATGCCATTGACACGCATGAGCTTTTCTTCTGGAACGAACTGGGGTAGAAAAGCACTCACTGCAGGTGATTGAATGGATGTGCCAATCGCCCTTACAGCTGACATTCCGAATAGTAGCCAGACAGATTCATACCCCATCCAAAACAAGATGGCCGTGGCCATAGTCGTTGCAGCAATCAAAAGATCCGAGAGGATGATCAATCTTTTTCTATCATATCGATCCGCCCATACGCCCGCAAAAGGCGCCATAAAAAAAGTTGGCAAAAACCCGAAAATAATAGAAATGGTCATCATTACACCGGATTGTGTTTTTAAAGTAATGTACCATAGTATGGCGTATTGAACCAGTGAGGTTCCAAGTAATGAGATGGTCTGGCTCGTCAAAAAAAGAGCCGTGTCTTTTTTCCAACTTTTATTCATAAAGTTACCTTAGGTCATGCACAAATTGAACATTGACGCCATCAGGATCTTTAACATAGAAAAATTGCATCATCGGATTTGGTTTGATCATATCGCTGACCACAAGTCCCATATCCATGAGTATTTTTCTAAAATCATCTGCATTCTCTATGCTAAAACCTATGGAGATGCCAACAATATTGCCAGGGTGAATATCGTGTTCCGCACATATGAGCTCAATCTCTGTTTCGCCTTCGCCTAGAAATGCAATTTCCATTCCTGGTGCAGAGTTGAAGCGTCTTTTAAGTGTTAACCCAACAATATCCTGATAGAATTTAAGTGATACTTCCATATCTTTTACGTGAATAGTTGTCCATAAGAATTTCATAATTGTCCCCTTACTTGCGCATCAAGCCGCTATTTATTTTTGTAAATGAGTGATGACATCGTATAGCCTTCATGTAGTCCTGAGATGATGGCATTAAGCCCTGCCCTTACATAAATACCAGACAGTTTCTCATTGTACGTGAAAAGACCTGTGATGGTGCTAAACGATTTAGGTACAAGGTTGCCTTCTTTATCTTCATAAATGTTGTCCACTAACGCAAGCGGGCAATATTTTTGAATGATAAAATCCTCTAAAACCTTTTCCTCTAAAAGCGCTTTCCAGCTTGCATCCGTATAATCCTTACCCGCGCAGACGCCTTTTGACGCATAATAATCAATCGGTTTGATGATGTAATCTTCGCGGTGTGTAAGATACATTTCAAAGGCCTCATCTTTTTTAAGTGGTCTCGTGTAAGGCACATGTTTGTCAATAAAAGCCAATTCGTCTTCATTGAAATACTGGCGAAGCATTGGTTCATAGAGCACTTCAAAAAAACGCTTCGTATGGATAATTTGCGTTTTGATGGAACCAATCACACACGTTTTACCCGCTTTCAGACCTTCAATGAACGCTGGGATTTCGTCATATCTGTCAATTAAATCTTTTGTTACCAATCTTCTATACACGATGTCTATTTTTATTTTACCATAAAATAAGGTCCCATCAACACAAATAAGATCTCTTGGATCAACGATGACACAATCCATGCCATCACTTTCAAAAGCATCTCTAAAGACTTCAAATTCAATAGAGCTTCCCTTATCTATAAAGTCCAAAATTGCCACCGTCGGTTTGTGACCCTCTTTTGTATTTTCCTCAGTCGCGTTGCGCTCATCTACAGTCATGGGTGCTAGATCAAGATAATTGGCATAAATCGTTTTCACTTCATTTACCCAGCTGTGAAAAAGCTCAAAGCGCTCCATTGAAAGACTTTCTTTAAATTTTCTTGTTAATTTTGTCTCTAAAAGAATTTGACTCAGTTCGTGTTCTTCATTCATAGCAGAAGCGCCATCTGCATTGAGTTCGCAGAATTGAAAGTCGCCAGGACCATAATAAAAAATATCGAATCGGCCCATTGGAACCGTTGTGTCATAATAATGAGGCAATCTAATAAGCGCATCAAGATTTGGATCAAAATTAAACAGTTTGCGAACAGACGCATGCGCCAAATATAAATCTATGGTCTTTTTTGAGAGTCCGTGAATGCCCGATAATGCAAATTCAAAGGTCTTTGTATCTTCAATGCCATACATTTTTGGAATATATAAAAATGGAACGGGTTCCCCTTTATAAATGGCTTTTGAATGGGCTACCGCCTCTTTCTGCTTTAAAAAATCGGCTTTGTAACCCTCATAGTCTGAAAAAAAAGTTTCTACCATCTTGCTTTCATAGGTCATTTGCCCACCTCCTGAATTTTGATCATTTGTTTAAATGCCTCTTGATCTGCTTGATAGGTCTTTTGCATTAAAGTTGTAAATGACCCCTCATTTTCAAGGACCTTTAAAATGGGTTTAAGATATTCTTTTTCCGTCTCAGTTAATGCACCGATTGCATCATGCAGCATCTCTAACTTTAAGGCATGCAGTTCATCGTCGAATGCACTCAATATGAGATTTTTGTTTTGATGTTCCACCCAAGTGTCATCAATGCTCAGGGATTTATTATAATATTTTTCAAGCACACGATCGCTATAGAAAATCCCTTTGATAAGAGCTGCAACACCTAAATTATAAGGATAAGGCAAAGAATCTGGCATTCTAATTTCAATAAATTGCTTCAATCTCACGTCTGGAAAAACCATACTTAAGTGGTGTTCAAGCTCAGAATCATAAAAATCATAATGCTCAAGTGAAGACGCCAATGTCTCATTTTCCGAAAAAACGAGTTTGCCTTCCGTATAAAGCAATATGGGCGGCAAATTTAAAAGATAATTGGCGTAATCTGCAAATCCGAATGTTTTCGTGAGACTTCCCGGAATCAGTTTAGACCGCTTAATATCCGTTTCTGCCCAGATACGCGCACGCATATTGTTGCCTTCAGTGAAAGCGCCTTCGAAAAAAGGGGTTGCGTCAAATAGCGAAGCAATGGCTGGTGAAAGAAAATTGGCCACTCTAAACTTTTTAATAAAATCTTCTTCGCTATCAAAATCTATTGAAACTTGAGTCGCTGCCGTTCCTTTCATCATATTGTGACAATATTTGCCGTTCCCAATAAAATAATTGTACATCATGCCATATCGCTTCTTTGGCAGCAAAGTCAATGCCTCTATTTGAGTGACTGGATGATAGCCGATCCCTGCAAGTATTTGATTGGGTGCAAGCACCTCGTAAATTTCAGCGATAATGGCCATGTATGCACGATCGATGTCTAAAATAGATTCATATGGACTTAAACTAATCTCTACTTGACCGCCTGGCTCTAGCGTGATCGTACTTCCGTTTTTCTCAAGGCCTAATATATTGCCTTCTTCTTCAAGTGCAATTGACCAACCGTTATGGGCAAGCGCTGCCATCATTTCTCGTTGACCGCCGGCTTCAAAATAATCATAGCTTCTAAGTGTTTCAGAATCGAGTAAAAAATGCTCAAATTCCATCCCAAGCAATTTAGTTCCATTCACTGCGTATTTTTCGAAAAACGCGACCTGTTTTTGGACATAACTTTCTTTGTTGTAATGGTTACCTTTCATCGTCGTATCCCTTCCAATTTCTATTCCAAATTGTTTTTTCTCTCTATAAAATAAATGTTTCGTTTTGCTAAATATTATACATCGAATTATAATTCAATGCAACGAACAGGACATGAACAAATGATGAATAAGACCTCGTCCTTGATTTTAAAAAAGCTGCTGCACATCAAAATAAGATTGATATGCAGCAGCACTATTTATTGGTTTATTTACCGCTTTGAATCACACTTTAAATCCTATGAATTACTTTAGGTCTAATAGGATTCTAACGTCATAACCCTGAACATCAAGATCGGTTACTGCACTTGGTTTTCCATCAACCTTAAGGTGACCGTTGATGCTAATGAATTCAAGTGTAGCCGTTACGGTGCCATCTGCTGAAACCACCACAATAGGCTTAGTCTGATCAAGATAATATTTTGCAGCCGCATTTTTAAGGTCTATTTCAAGCAATAATGATCCGCCATCCATGATTTTAAGCAACGCACTCCCGGATAGTGTCTCTACAGTCATTTGATCTTTCAAAGGCGTAGATGCAATTCTATCATAATCATTGGCAAGGATATAAAAATCTGCACCTGCCACTGCAACCACCCGCGTATCTGTTTCTGTATAATAGTTGAAATAATCTTGTTCAAATTCACCTGGCCAATAATAAGTCATCTCGAACCCAAGATAATCTTTGGCTTTTGAACGATCAAACTTATCTGGAAGGACACTGACCTCTTCAAGTGAATACGCATTCAGCAAGAAATCGATTTTTTCTGAGATGGCACGCTTCTGAGTTTCCTCTAATGAAGCTTTGGCAATAATTTGCCCATTTGGTCCCAACATACCATTTTCTTCGAGCAACAGTTCAAGACGGTTGGTTTGATCGGCAAGCGTCAAGCTATACCCTGAAATGGGTCCAAAAAACGTGAGGGTAATAAATGCCATCAATAAAACAACCGTTGCCACCGACGTGTCGCGTTTCTTTAACCACATGATGAACAGGCTAAGTGTCGAGAATATCGCAAGCGCCACCACGAAATAACGCGGCATCGTCAGACCATAACCATTGATACGGATGCCTATGGCAATAAAAAGCATGGTCAAAGGCACCACCATAAGTGGAATATAGAATTTGAAGAATTTAGATAACCAAGGCACTTCGCTTTTCAGATCTCTGATAAAGAATAACGTCGTCACACTGACAAGCGCATACCATAACACTAAGTTTCCTATGATGCCTTCAGGCAACTTAAAACCAAACAAGATTTTCACAAAGTAGGCATAAAGAATAACGGTGTATACACTGATGATTGGTAGAATGATAAATAAAAACAAACTTTTAAAAATTTTGGAGTAATCTTTAACCTCTATGTCTTTGTCTATCTCAGGAATACTCCCTAAGAAATGCGTGACCGCAAAAGCACTGGAAACCACGATGAAAAGATCTAGGTATATTTCATCTGGCCAATTAATGCTAAATAATTCTTCGATGGTAAAGACCATCATGGCGATTCCGCCAAAGATCGCGCCTGAAAAAAGAACGGTCAGAAAAAAACGACCAACTAAATTCAATATATATCTCGAAAGACCATCACGCTTATAAAAATAAGGTACCATGAGAAATGCAAAGAACAGTATCGCCCATAAAGCAATGAAACGCATACCAAAGTAGGCATTCATTTCAGTAGGAATTGTCAAATAGTAGACGCCCATCAACCCGATCACACCACTGTGCAACAGCACCATTTTCAACCCTTTAAGATTGAATTTTTCGATAGCTAGGGTTGCAGCTGCACTCATAGGAATGCCAATAGCAAGGGCAAAAAGAATTCTTTCAAGTGGTTCCCTATTTGATGCGTCATACCCCGCATGGGTTAACATGATGGCAACTACCATAAAGATAGCCGTTATGCCTAAGGAAATTGGAAATCTTTGCACAGATCGCTTTAATTGTACAATAATAAACTTAATTGTTGCTTTAATTTTGTCCACAAAGACCACCTCCTTTTATATTATTATAGTGATATGAATATTGTACCCCAAAACCCATCACAATAATATTACGGTATTGTTGCAGACTATGTGGTCAAATCGCGGTCATAAAAGATTTTATAAGTTAAAGCCATAAAGGCGATTGAAAAAACGAGTAAAGTAATCGAAGGTACCACTGCAAGTTTACGATCAAACATAACGGTAGCACTTACATAGGCTTTAAATGGCGTGATGTATTTGAGAAAGTCAACTTTTTCACTGACGTCTGCCAAGATCGACATAAAGAACGTTGCTAAGACAAAACCCGTCGCCGCCGAAGTTGCAATTTTTGTAGTTTTCATTATCGCACCAAACAAAAAACCAAGCGTTAAAAAGAATAATTGGATGAAAAAAAGCGCAAGCATAAGGAGAGCAACTTGTGAAAAAAGCCCGTCACCGTCATTGTTTTGGGCAATCATCACCACAGAGGTAATCAACGTGACGAGATTGAAAACAGCTATGTTAAAAATACCTGCTATAAATTTGTAAGTGATAACGCGAAACCTTTTTACGGGTTTTGTGAATAAAAAATCGGCACTGTGGTCGCGTTCTTCTTTAGAGACAATGACGGCACCAAACATTACGGCATGAATCGATGCAAGTAAGATAAAATACAAGAAAAAAACGGTATAAAATCCATCTACACTGCCAATGTCAACGTTGGTAATGCCAAATGCTTGCATTAGACCTTGTGGCATACTGGCAAAAAGTGCTTCAATATCGGTTCCTGAATTTGCAAATCCGACATATTTCATCATACCTGCTAAGATGATAAATATTTGAGCCACACACCAAATAACCAGTGGCTTTAAGTTTGCTTTTAGTTCCCTTTTTAAAATATTCATAAGGCCCCCTATATCGATGGCAAATCTTTTTTCGTAAACACTTTATACGTTAAAAAGATGAACATCACAATTAGAACAACCCAAGCAATCATAAATTTTCCTTGGTATTGTACATGCTTTGAAATATATGCCAAATCAAAATAGCCAAACGGAGAAAGCCAAGCTAGTTTTTCATCTTCCAGCGTTTGATTGAGTAGAAAAATGATATAAAACAAAAAGACGACCCCCATACTAATTGGAAGAACTGTTCTGATGCGCTTTAAGAAAACCGAAACAGCTAGGCCAAAGCTTGCAAAGAAAAGTTGTACAAACAACATGGTGCCCGTAAGCAATAAGTAAAGCTTCATATCAAACGCTTGATCACTGACAAAACTGAGTAAAATCCAATTGGCGAGGAGCATAAAAGCATTTACAAGGCCTATCTGCACGAGAACCGCTAAAATTTTCATTGTAATAATCTGCGAGCGCTTTACCGGTTTAACAAATAAAAAATCGCCTGTCTTGTCCCTCACTTCTGCTGAAAGTACAGAAACCCCCAAGTTCATTGCGAAGACTGCACCTGCAAGTACGACATATAAGAGAGCAAAACTATAATAACCGAGGACATCACCAAAATTAGTTGATGTTAATCCAAGTGCTTTTCTAAATGCTTCAGGGAAACTCGCGAAGATTTTTTCAAATTCTGACGCTTGTTCTGAAATAACTGGAAATAACATCATAAAAATGGCCAAAGTTCCGAAGAGAGACGCACACCAAATAATCAACGCTTTTTTGCCCATTTTAAGCTCTTGCTTTAAAATGTTCATATTAAGCCTCCTTGATATAATAATGCATAAAGATTTCTTCAAGACTCGGTTCTTCAATCAATATATTATTCAGCTTAAATGTGTGCAATTTATCCACAATTTTATTGATATCCCCTTTATAGAGGAAGTGGATTCCGTCTCGTGTCTTCGTCAAACTTGTTACCCCATCCATCTCGAAATGCTTTTCTAAATTCTCAGAATCAGAATCGACGGTTACTTTCTTGTAGGTACTATTTCTCATATCGTTTATGTTCTCAATCTTTACAATGCTGCCTTCTTTGATAATAGCAACGCGTGTACAAAGCTTTTGAACTTCCGATAGAATATGAGATGAAAAGAGAACCGTTGCCCCTTTTTTATTCTCTTCAAGAATCAAATCGAAAAATTTTTGCTGCATCAATGGATCAAGCCCGCTCGTTGGTTCATCTAGGATAATGAGTTTCGGTTCATGAAGTAACCCTTGAACGATGCCGACTTTTTTCTTGTTACCGTACGACAAATCTTCAATGCGTTTATTTAAATCAAGATCCATTGCTTTAGACAGTTTTTCAATGCGCGTC
>Ga0138256_10001997_pt1 | contig 21957 bp, 15 predicted proteins | sample KNB2016incub_MG_FD_105486 | JGI IMG/M metagenome (GOLD analysis project Ga0138256, IMG submission 105486) | Active sludge microbial communities from wastewater in Klosterneuburg, Austria - KNB2014incub_MG | ecosystem: Engineered > WWTP > Activated sludge > Unclassified | place: Austria... | reverse complement strand
CAGGTGATCAGTATGGGCATGACTGGAGGTGATCAGGGAAATATTGGTGAGGAGCTCCGGACGCACCACCAATTCTGACATGCGGACATGAGGTTTGTCTGTAGCCTGATATTTATGACTGAGAGAGTCAGATAAATAGGGGTCTAATAAGATACGTACTCCATTCCACGAGATCAGGTAACCGCTCTGGCCTAACCACCAGATATCGAGTTGATTTTGATCAGCTTTGCGAGCATGGAGCTCAGCGATGAGTTCGTGATCTTTTTTGTAGGCCGGGATCATGATATTAAGAGGACAAGCCCAGGGATTGTCTTACCTTTTTTGCTCCGAGTACCATATTTTGTAGTTTTTGCCTGGAAGCCCAACGTGCTGTCTGGCTTAGTCCACAATCGGGTGCCACAGATAGATTTTCCGGATCCACATATTTTAATACCTGCCGGATACGATCGACTACATCCTCTACGGTCTCGATATAATAATTTTTGACATCAATGATGCCTGCCGCCACGCGCATTCTTTTGGCAAATTTGGCCAAGAGTTCTATTTCAGCAAATTCTCTATTGGCCATTTCGATATGTACTTCGTGTATGTCGAGCTCGAGAAAAGCCGGCAGCATCGGCTGGAGCGTTCTTTTACCGACAGGTCGTCCTTTAAAATTGCCAAAACAAAGATGGGTTGACAAAAAACATTTTCCTTTGATTGCCGCCACGGTGCGGTTAAAAATATCTACGAACCGCTCCGGATCTTCTTTGTAAGCATAGCAGCTCATAGAAGGTTCGTCTACCGTGATCTCCCGGCAGCCTGCTTTGACCAGGGCTTCCAGTTCATGGCTGACGATGGGTATCAGGGCTTCTGTCACTTCGTATCGGTCTTCGTAGATCCCATTGGGGTCGAGGCGACCACTGAGTGTATAAGGTCCTGGTATGCTGCATTTTAATACTTTGCCGGTATGAGCAGCTAGTTTGACTAACCGTTGGTATTCCCGGACGGCTCCGAGTCCGGTTTTGGCTTTGATGTCGCCAATCACTTTGTGTTTGCCCCGCTGGTCGTGCGCTGCGGGGCCCCATCTCCGCACTGGAACAGCTTCGCGTTCGATGCCCTCTAAGAATCCATAAAACGAAAGATTAAAATCGAGCCTGGTCTGCTCACCATCGCTGATCACATCCAGGTCAGCCTGCAACTGGTCCTGCACGGCTACCTGCACGGCATCATCGATCAATTCTTCGAGGTCAGACTTGCCAAACTCCGCCAGGTTTTTAGTAGCCAATTCTAACCAGGCTGGAAAAGGATAACTGCCGACTACAGTAGTCCGGATAGGTGGTATGGGTTGAATCATGGTAGTTGGATAGGGATTTTGTAATCAAATAAGGCGGCCATCCGGGTCGAGTGCTCATCGTACGCCTGGTTAAAGACTTGCTCCGCTTTCTCCTTGCCTACGAGGCAAGTGGCTACCAACGCTTTTGGCGGGCACCCGCGTAGAGTCAGGATATTGGCCAGCTCGGCTTTGAGGGTATTGATGAGCATGACGCTGCCGACGGTACTGCCCGGACTTACAGGCATATCCATACCCGGTATCCGGATCATGGCATCACCGGCGATGGCTCCATTGTCAAGTAGGAGATCGGCGAAATCATGCAGTTTTTTGCCGTCAGGCCGCTTGCTCTGACTGGCTGCCAGGTGCTCCCGGGTGACGATGGCTACTACTTTGATACCCTGGGACTGAAAAAGCTCGGCCAGCTCACAAGGCACGATATTGGTACCAGAGGAAGATATGATCAGGGCGGTGTCGATAGGTGATAGTTTAAAATTGCGGAGGATCTGTGCTGCCAAACCGGGCATGTTTTCGATATACATAGCCTGGCGCTGACCATTGGCCCCGGTCACGAGATTGTGAAAAGTCATCGACAGCTCAACGATCGGATTGAATCCTGCGAAGGAACCATATCGCGGCCACATCTCCTCCACCATGATCCTGCTATGACCTGACCCAAACACATGCACTACCCTGCCCTTCAATATGGACTCAGCAAACCAGGCAGCTGCCTGGCGAATGGCATCTTGCTGTGATTTGACCGTATCGATCATATGCAGGCAGCAGTCGAGATATTTTTCGGTCAAGGTCATGGCTTACGCTTTTCTTGCGCGAAGATAGCTGCTCCGATAGCACCTGACCAAGCTCCCATCATGGCTGTGACTATTTTAGTTCGTTTTCCTCCGGGTCGCCACTCATAAAGATCCAGGTATTCACCCAAAGGGTCCAACAATAGCTCACCCGCTTGCATGATGCCGCCACCGAGCACGACTACTTCCGGCGAGAGTACATTAGCATAGGACGCTATGGCGACCGCCAGGGCCTGGATACTATCCCTCCAGTATCCGATGGCTAGTGCGTCTCCAGCCTGGACATCTGCGACCAGCTCTTTGGTAGATTGATATTTATGGAGTGTGCGCTGACTCACTGTAGCATTGCCTATTGCATCCTCCAGGCTACCGATCATGCCGGTGATAGCCACCCGGTCACTATGCCTGTCTACAGATATATGTCCAAGGTGCCCTGCCACCTGCCTGTACCCGGTGTACAGTTCACCGCGGATCAGGATGCTACCTCCTACGCCGGTGCCCAGGGTGAGCATGATCGCGTGCGCGTATCCACGTGCAGCGCCCAGGCGTGACTCAGCGATCATGGCTGCATTGGCATCATTGAGCACCGAGGTCGTGGCCCCCAGGTAGTCTGACCAAATCAAACCCTCGAGTCCCTGTAGCCTGCCAGGCATATATAGGATACAATCATTGTGCTCAGCTGCTATACCCGGTGCTGATAGTCCGACGGTATATTGGTCGGAGCCAGCGCACAGCTCTTGATACACTTTTTTTACATTGGTCATCCAACGCCTTTCCTGGCCGGCGTCTTCCGTCGGATGGGAGGCCTGTCTGATGACTTGTCGCTCCTCGTTGAGGACTACTCCTTTTATTTCTGTAGCACCAAGGTCTATACCGATAAGCATGGGTTGAAATTATTGAAATTATTTTGGATGGTGGGTGGATTTGGAGTATCATTCTTATTGGGCCAATGCTGATATTGTGGCTCATATTGCACAATGGAAGCGTAGAGTCAGAGGATAAAGGAAATAAATTTTACCCTACCTTTGTTATTGAATAGGATAGTACGCATAAGCAAATTAAAATTATTTAAGAGCTAATATCTGAGTTATAGTATTTTATAATCAAGTCAAAGTATAATTTTTATCGTACCACCAAAATCTAAAGATATGATAGCAGTAAATCCAAAATATATCGTAGATAACGAAGGAAAAAAAATATCAGTAATACTCCCAATTAAGGATTTTAAAGCTATTATGGAGGAGTTGGATGAGTTGGAAGATATTAAGCTTTATGATGAAGCTAAAAAATCCAATGAGCCGTCAATTCTTATTGATAAAGCTTTTAAAAAGATTGAAGCCAAGCGCAAACGCGGGTAATGGTTTATCAGGTAACATTAAAGAAACGAGCCATCAAAGCTCTTGAAAAGTTCAACGAGCCTTATTATTCCGCCCTCAAACATGCTATTTATAGCCTTGCAGATACACCACGACCAAAAGGATACAAAAAGCTAAAAGGCAGGGATGGATATCGTATTCGTGTCGCAGATTATCGAATTATTTATGAAATTTTTGACCAAGTCCTCATGATTGATGTCATTGACCTTGGAAATAGGATGGATATTTATGGTTAGATCCTTTTATAATTTGGACATTTTCAAATTAGTTTTTCCTTTCTTATGAAATGAATTCTTTCATCAAAAAATTCACAATTCATTCATAATCAATCATCAGATCGTTCATAGAAATTCTAATGAACGATCTCGGATTAATCCACTCTGCCAAAGGACATTACAAATTATAATTGAAGCGCACCACTACCCACCACCCTCACTCACACTCCATCCTCCATCCACCCCGATCACCTGACCGGTCACAAACCTGGACAAATCGCTCATAAAATACAAAGCTGCTCCCACTACATCCTCCGGACTACCTATCCTGCCACCATCCAGGGGTTGTTTGAGTCGGATATAGTCGAGTATGGTCTGATCTGTTTGAGCACGAAGTGACATATTGGTAGCTATGAGTCCGGGTGCAAGTACATTGATACGGATATTGTCTTTGGCATAATAGGCTGCAATGGATTTTGAAAATCCTTCAATGCCGGCTTTGGCTGCGGCATAGGCATGGGTAGCGAATAAATGAGGCGCCGGATGTGCTGCCAGGACAGACCCGGTATTGAGTATGGTGCCTCCACAGCGGTGATCTAACCAATATTGTATGATGGCCTGGTTGGAGAGCATGACAGAGGTTAGGTTGAGGGTGAGTGTATAAGCCCAACCTTCTTCGGTCACAGCATGGAGGGGACCATCACCGTGCTTTCTACCTGAACCGCCGGCAATATGGTACCAGCCATCTATTTTACCCCAGGTGCGATGCGCTGACTGGATGACCTGGTGCAGGGCATCCTTGTGGGTACTGTTGGACTGAAGATAAAAGGATCCGGGTAGGTTTTCGGCAGGTGCCGCTTCCAGACCGGTATACATCACCTTTGCTCCCTGGTCGATAAAAGCTTTGACAGCAGCCAGGCCGATACCCCCACTACCTCCGATGATGACAATTTTTTTTCCTGATAACATCATTAAAATTGAATTCCATTTAAATCATTGAGGAAATTTATTTTTTTATTCTTCCATCATTTAAAAGCTACTAAATCACCATTGGCAGTATTAATATAAACCACTCCGGTTCTGGAAATAGCAGGACTGGAAAGTCCACCAATTGAAGTCGAGAACGTGGAGAAACTGCCTGACAGTGCATGATCCAGGGTAAAGATACCATTTGAATGAGCTGCGTAGATAAAATTGGAGGAAGCACTCGGAGAAGCCACCGTAGAGGAGGATAAATCAAATACTTTATCAGCTTTTTCAAAAGTGGAATTACTTTCAATAAGATATACATGTTTTTCGCCCGAAATCACGATATCTCCTCCCGGGAGGATGGCCGGCGAGGATAAAATGCTTTCTCCAAGACTTAAAGTCCTGAAATAATTGCCATTCCTGGCATGAAAAGAGATAATATTTCCATCCTGATCTCCAATGATCGTCTCCCCATTCAATTTAATTCCGGGGGAACCATAATTGACAGCATCCAATCCTGATTTTTTCCACAATAATACCAATTGATCAGATTCGCAAGACCATTGATAAGCCTGAAGTCCACATGCATTGAATGGAGTAACCAGAACCAAAGAACCTTCGGGGTCTTCGAGATATGCAAAAGTGGGATCCAGGGTCCACTCCCGAAGATGTATGCCATCTATCTCAAAATTATTTGGATTTAAATCCGGTACTAGTGCACTTAAGCCACCAGAAATCACACCTAAAATAATCTTCCAGGTATCATCACCATGATTTTCCACATCTCCGGGGCAGGATATTTTTTCATTATGAATGATGCCGGATAAGTTTTTGAACACTAGTATGGAGGCTGCCAAAGTGCTATACCCGGGAGAAAATATATACATATCATTCTTATACCGGTATGTTTTTGGGGGCGCCGTTGTAATCGTATTCTCAGGAAACTCGAATGATTTTACTAAGGTTAGTTTTAAGCCTGGTCTCAAAACATGCAGGGCGCTTTTATATTGTCTTGGCTCAGTACCAGCGATATATCGCAGAGAGGTCAGATAGATCATACCATCCTGGCCGTAAGTGGGTGAGGACAATTTTAGATCTGCACCCAATTCTACAGAATATCTCAAAGCTCCATCCGGATTAAAGCCAAATACCTTGCCATCAGCAGTACTGACAAAAACTATTTCATCGGCGCCTATCATTGGGGAAGAAAAACCGGTAGATCCGATAGGCCTGCTCCATGCTATAGTGGTTTGAGTAGCGGGCACAGTCAGATGGTTCATAAATCCGGTATTATGGGCATCCCCATGAAACTGGAACCATCTTGCATCCCCATCGCCAGCACAAGAAATGACAAGGCTGCCTATTAATATAAGCAGACCTTTATTGAAATGACTGTTCAGTTTAACTCTCATAAGACCGTTTTGATAATAGTGTAATGAAAAGTTGAAATATTACTATTTACTCATTTTTCAAATTTGTCAGCTAGATCAACCTTATGAAAAATCCATTTTCTTTTATAATACCTCAACCTGGTCGCCTTTTACCCGCGCATGCACCTTCGCATCATACATTTCTTCGCAACTGATGGCCGGCAAATGATATTGGCCCTCGTAGCTTGCGCGTGCACGGATTGAAATTATTTTTTTTGCTCCCGGTTGAAGGTCAAAAAAAGTAAGTACCCGGTCATCCCGAATATCCTGGTATTGAAAAAGAGAATTACTAGCTACCTGCCCGTCCTGCATTCTTTCATTTATAATCTCCCAGCCTGAAGGCAGCATATGAGTCAAAGCCAGGTTATGGTATGCAGGCTTACCTTGTCCAGGGTGCGTAATCGTGATGTCGATATTGATTTGATCGCCTTTTTTGAGTGTAGCAGGATCTGTGACCTGGTGACCCTCATCGGTATATTTTACAGACAATAGAAGATTGCTGGATTCATCCCCCCGGTTATCCACGAGAGATTGGGCGGTGACGGAGGATTGCACAAAGATGGGAGTGGATGAAGTGTTTTCAATAGCTATGGTTGAGGAATTGCCTTTGGCAGGGTCAGGCTGAATAAAAAAGGAAGATGTTTTGGCACTAATAGACTGCTTGGTTCCACCCTGGGGCTGGTATTTAAAAGTCCAGTTGGCGCCGGCACTGCTGGCTGCACCCTGGAATTTACCGAGCACTTGCAAGGCATAGGCCAGGGCTTGTGTATTCCAGAGGATGTCGCCGTTCAATTGTTTGGAGATATCAGAGGCATATTCAGCAGCTTTAGTTTTGTCTCCCATATGCAGGTAGGTCTCCATGACCATTGCCTGGTCTCTCAGCGTGCTTCCGTAGGAATAGCCTGATTCGATATAGTCTGTGTTAAACTCCGGAGATCGTGTCATCAGGCTTTTGGCTGTCTCTGCCTGGCCCGCTACCGCATAAGCTGCTGCGAGGCGCCATCGGGCATTGTTACCCAACTCATTATATTCTTTGAGGCGATTCATGGCGCCGAGATCCGGTGAGCCTGCGAGGGCAAGGGTGTACAGACGGTAGGCCTGATCGATGCCATGATTGGCTTTGTACAATGATTTTTGAGCAGGGTCATATAAGTTTGCAGTTCGCTTTTGATAAGCTTTCCAATTTTGCAAAATATGGTCCGGCACCAGGTATCCTTTACTCTGCGCTTCTATCAAAAAATGACCAATGTAACTCGTGACCCAGGAGTCGACATATTGGCCAGATCCCGGCCAGAGCGAAAATGATCCATCGCTAAGATTGAATTTAGATAGTTTGGCAATGCCTTCTTCGATATTGGTATGTACGGATTTTTTTTGATCAGCATCCATGGTGACGAATTGATCGAGATAAAGTTGCGGGAAAATGGCAGATATCGTTTGCTCCGCACAACCGTAAGGATATCGAACCAGCTGGTCCAGGTATTTGGTCAAACCGATTGGCTGCAGGGTGGAGACTTCAATGATTCGTTTGATTACATTGGCCGTATTGGGGTTAGACAAATTGACAGTTTTGGTTTGACCCGGCTCTATGACCTGGGTGTTGACCTCAGTAAAAGGAGGATTGGGATTGCGGGTCTCGATGTCTATCTCCTGCCTGGCCGTTTCCCCATTGGCTTTGGCTTCGATGATGATTTTTGAAGGGCCAGTCACAGATCCCGTCGTAAAATCAAAATAGGCCATGGACTCTCCCACCCCGGTAACCTCAACATTTTTCGTTTTGTCAATAAAGGTTACCTGGTTATTTTGATCTTTTACGCTGATGGCTACCTGGCGAATGGAAGGCTCCGTCACAAAGAGATTGACGGGCAGAGTCAATTTCTCATCCGTACTTAAAATCCTTGGCAGTGTGGGCAATACCATCAGGGGACTTTTGACGGCAACAGCTTTTTCAGCATTGCCATAAGCATGATCGTCGGCAGCTATCACCATGAGTCTTACAGATCCTGTATAATTGGCTATGGTGACAGCATGTTTTTTCTTTTCTCCCTTTTTTAGCTGGAAGGGTCCAAGGTGCATCACCGGAGATTTAAATCGTGAAGTCGCATTGGTATTATTATTGATGGGCCCGGCATCGCCCCCAATACTGAGAACACTCTCCAGTTTACCGCCATAGGCACCCATGACATAATCGTACACATCCCAGGTACGGACACCCAATGCCGGCCTCGAATAAAAATGATTGTAAGGATCAGGGGTTTTAAAATTGGTCAGATCAAGCAAACCTTCATCGACGATGTCGAGGATATAAGTCATGGCGCGCCCCTGGGATTCTGAGACCTCGACGGTCTCCACACGATCCGGTTTAAAAGAGGCAGGGGCATTGATTTTGGGTTCGATGCGGGCAGTACCATCTTCAATCGTTATGGGCAAAAGGCCATACATACGCATAGGAAGATCATTGGCCCTCATGCCATGTGGCTGGATCATCTCTACGTGCGCATAGACAGCCGGGGCCATCTGAGGGCTGGCCTGAAAACTAAATACAAAAGGTTTGTCGACACTACTACCTGTGGCCGTCACCCAATGGGATTCTAATACTTTGCTGCCATTCTCCAGCGTAATGAGCATTTTAGAAAGGGCAGGCGCCGGAATATTAAGCTGGACTGTTTCATTGGCACTGTATTTTTCCTTAGATGTTTGGAGTCGGACCAGGGTAGCCATATCAAATCTATTGCCACCCTCCCCTTCATCAGGCCAGCCTGCGTAGGCAAAATCACCGCTACAATGACCTGATTCGACATCACAGACCCTGACCATGTAGCGGCCCCATTGGGTGATGGTGACATCCCAGGAGGCCAGTCCATTGGCATTGGTCGTCACAGTCGTTTTTTGGATAGCTTTATTATGTGTACTGCTATTAAAATCTGCGTAGGCATTGTCTCGCTGCTCCCACCACCATCGCCAATCCATTTGATAAAGACCGATGGTAAGTTTTCTTTTAGACTGCGCTTTGCCCTGAGGATCGATACTGACCACCTGTATGGTAGAAGGCTTATTAATCTGAAGGCTGCGGTAACCCCATGGATCTGAAGGTAGATTGACCCCGGAATATTGTTTGTAAGGGTGGTAGATCGAACCTTGTGACATGGTACTAAAATCACCACCTGGCTCAGCCACTTCCAGGTTAAACAATAGATTCATTTTGCCTGAAGGCTTAAAATCCTTGGATATTTTGAGTGGTACCAATGCCTGGCCTTGCGCATCCAGCTTCCCGTCAAATAAAGCGATTTCCGAGGCATCTATCTGCGCACGCGCAGGATCATGAAATTCAAAATTTTTGAAGGCGGGCCAGGAGGCTTTCGAAGCACTCCATTTTGCTTTTACTTTGGCTGTCAGGTTATTGGCCTGGATCCCGGTGAGCCATTGAGCGGACAGGCCTATATTGGTTTGGCTAGGCAGGATTTCAGCAGCGGCGTCCCACAAGATTTTGAGGCGGTTGGGTTTGATGGCTTCTACTTTTAGGATTTTGGTAAATTCTGCGCCACCGGCTTTGACTACGGCACGCCAATTGCCCGTGATGGCATCCGGCATCGTCTTAAACGGAAAAGAATAGATAGCTCCGACAGGTTGGGTAGAAATCTTTTGTAAGACAAGTTTATTTCTGGCGTCGTATACTTTAAGCGTGATGGGGTGGCCGGAAGGTAAGTTTAGATCCCGATCATTCAATATAAAACTGAGAAATATACTATCTCCCGGACGCCAGACGCCACGCTCAGCAAAAAGATAACCATTGATGCCATGATCGACTTGTTGACCTTCGGTATCAAAAGCACTCATGGACAAGTTGAGCCCTTCGGCCATTCTCAGGTAGCCTTTATCTCCCTGGTTACTGACGACGATGGCGTATGGTTTGTCAGTCATCAATTGTTGAGCGATGCCCTCTCCGTCCGTGGTCAGACTAGCGATCTTCTGCAGTTGAAAGTCGTAGACATCCAGCATGGCACCTACGATCGGATCGGTGGTCCGCAGATCAGTCACTGCCGCAAACAATTGGTGGTCAGATATTTTACCGATGATACCCAGGTTGGATATCAATACATTTTTTGAAATAAAATGGTCTGTATTGTAATAAGCCGCTTTGCAAGGATCCTCCCGATCTGACCAATAATTTGGATAATAGCCCAGTGGTCCGTAATAATTATCATCATAAAAGCTGATTAATTCACTGTCTTCGGCATCAGGTATATTTTGAACCCAATCACTGGTGCAGGTCAGAAGAGTATAGCCTGGTTTGAATCCTATACGTACCTGGTAGATGGCATTGGGTGACACCGTGATCAGTGGACCAAGGTCTAGTGCATAATGTCCCCATTTGGTGATATCAGCATTACTCTGAAGGGATTTGAGTTCAACCTTGGTCTGAGACACCAATCTGCCTACCCGATAAATCTCATTGTTTTCATCCAATTGATTGGATTGGAGAAACTGCAAAATATTATTGTCAAAGATTTTAAAGATTTCGACATCGACGGCCTGTAAGCCTATCGCTTCAAATGGCAGCAAAGTCTCATTGGACTGAGGGAGGATATTGCCTTTGCCGGAAAATCTAACCTGGGGTTTGGTGCCCGACACTGAAAGTTCCCACTCTACGCCTTCGCTTAATTTAATATTATGGATCGAAACCACGCCGGGAGAAAATACGACGGTGACATCGCCACTTTGATCTCCCGGAAGGTAAGTATATATTTTGTTGCCATCGATGACATGCCTCAAAGCGCCCGTGACTCCTTTGACGGAGATGAGCCCATCGAGCGTTTGGGTGGTTTTGAGATTGTCGGACAATGCTGTGATGATTCTAGACTGAGGTGCTGGCTCATGGCTAATATCCAGGATAGTGAATTTATCTGGATCAGGCAATAAAACCTGGTGAAAACCGGATTCTTGCAGTCCGATAGACTGACCGGACCAATTTAAGTTGACTTGCGAGCTTTTTTTAGGGATCGCATTGTGAATCGTATAGGTACTCATATTATTGCCCCGATGTTGCCAGGAAATCTGAAGCGCGGTATGGTCCTGATCCGCTTGCAGGAGCTGTTCTATTTTGGAAGATTCCATTTCATCAGAAACCTGTACCTCACCGATCAGATCATACTGATTAGATGCGTTGAGCCCGAGTTTAGGCTTGCTTACGACAAAAGACATCTCCCGAGTCTGAAAGGAATAATCTATTGTCTTTAACTTTTCCTGCCATCCTGGTTTAAGCTTGGTAAGGTCCAAAGAGACCTGATAGGTGGTACCTGGCTGGAGATTAGCTCCAGGCTTAAATACCAGGACATTTTTAGCTTCCCAATAAGCATTGCCATCAACCGCTGGTTTTAGTTTAAAAATATTTTGATCCAGCGATTTGCCAATAGCCTCTTCTTCTACCATGTCCTCGACGAAAACATATTTTAAAAGTGAAGCCGAAGAAATAACTCCTTTGGTATAGGATCTGAGAAAGGAACTCAACAATTGAGCATCGGGTGGCTGGATCGATTTGGGCTTACAAGCAATATATCCGACTAGAAAGACGATCGCGAGCAGGGGCATTCTGGATTTTCTCATGTTTGTGTAAGATTTTGATTTTATGGTCTGTAAATCTATCAGGAAATAAACTAAAATCTGCCAACATATGACAAAATTATTATTATCCTAATTGATGGAAGTAGTACAAATTATGATTTATCTTAATATATTCTTAACTTTTTGGAAAACACAATAACATGCTATTTTCATAACCAAATTTAGTTTTTGGTATTATCTTTGCCACGTTTAGTTTTTTCAAATGAATAAAAAATCTATCCATACAAGCAGTTTTGACACCCTCAATGTGTTCTGTTGCTGTTGTTGTTGTCGTTGTTGTTAATCAACGACCGTCTTTTTTGTAGATTTTTATTATTCCCAAAATCATTAAGTCGGTGTAACGTGAGCGAGCCAATATGGTGTCTCTATAATTAATTAAATTTTTATGCAAAATCATCTTGAAGAAATAGAAAAAATAAACCAGGTACTGGAAGAAAACATGGATTTGCGACATGTGCTTAACCTGGTAGATCAACTTTTCCCCGGAGCAGTCGTTTTTTCAACGAGTTTCAGTGAGGAGGATCAGATCGTGCATCATCATATCACTACCGGTGACAATCAAATCACCATATTTACGCTGGACACCGGCAGATTATTTCCGGAAACTTACTCTACGTGGAGCAGGACCTTAGAAAAATATGGCAGATCGATCACTCCATATTATCCAGCCACTCAACAGGTAGAAGATTTTGTGTTAACACATGGCCCCAATAGTTTTTATGAATCGATCGAAAACCGCAAGCAATGTTGTTTTATCCGCAAGGTGGAACCTTTACGCCGCGCACTGGCCAATAAAAAAGTCTGGATCACAGGTATCAGGGCGGAGCATTCTCCGGATCGTAGTCACATGCCACAAGTAGAGTGGGACGAAAGCCACCAGGTGATTAAAATCCATCCCATCCTGCACTGGAATAATGAAGAAGTCAAATCTTATATTAGACATCATGAGATTCCTACTAATCCGCTCCATGAAAAAGGATTTGTATCCATCGGGTGTGCGCCTTGCACGCGCGCGATCCAACCCGGCGAAGATTTTCGTGCAGGCAGATGGTGGTGGGAAAACAAAGAAAACAAAGAATGTGGCTTACACACCCATCAATAACCCGGCTATTCAATTAGAAATAACTATATGAACAATCATCATATCACGCACCTCAAAGAACTAGAGGCAGAAAGTATCTATATCATGCGGGAGACTGCAGCCCAATTTGAGCGACCTGCTCTGCTGTTTAGCGGTGGCAAAGATTCTATCACTTTGGTGCATCTTGCGATCAAGGCATTTAGTCCAGCTCCAATCCCTTTTCCGTTAGTGCATATTGATACCGGACACAATTTTCAGGAAGCTCTGGACTATCGGGATCTATTGGCGGCGCAGACTCATTCGAGGCTGATCGTAAGAAAAGTAGAAGATACCATCAAACAAAAAAACCTTACTGAGCCTACCGGCAAATTTGCCAGCAGAAATTGGCTGCAGACCCATACCCTGCTCGACACGATCGAAGAATTTAAATTCGATGCCTGTATCGGTGGTGCCCGGAGAGATGAAGAAAAGGCACGTGCTAAAGAGCGGATTTTTTCTGTTCGAGATGAATTCGGCCAATGGAATCCCAAACTACAACGGCCTGAACTGTGGAATATCTTCAACGGTCGCATCACCAAAGGTGAAAACGTAAGAGTATTTCCTATCAGCAATTGGACGGAAATCGATGTCTGGAATTATATACGGGCAGAGAACATTCCATTACCCTCCATCTATTTTTCCCATCAGCGCGAAGTGATAGCTTATGAAGGCCAATTAATAGCTGTGTCTCCATTTATTAAACTAGAACCAAGCGATATCAGGCTGACCAAAACCGTGCGTTATCGTACAGTGGGTGATATGACCTGCACCGCCGCCGTGGAATCCCAGGCAAGCACCTTGGATACCGTAATCGCTGAAATCCTGGCCAGCAAAATCAGTGAACGCGGAGAGACTCGTATCGATGATCGTCAGACGGAAGCTGCCATGGAAGACCGTAAAATCAATGGCTATTTTTAATCTTATCCCAACCAAAAAGTAAGCTGATCGCAATATGGAATTATTAAGACTCATCACGGCAGGCAGTGTAGACGATGGCAAAAGCACCCTCATCGGCAGGCTACTCTATGACAGTAAAAATATCTGGATAGATCAAATAGAACAATTAGAGAAAGTATCCAAAGCCAGAAAAACTACCCAGATCGATCTGGCGCTACTGACCGATGGTTTGCGGGCAGAGCGCGAGCAAGGCATCACCATCGATGTCGCTTACAGATATTTCTCCAGTCCACTTCGCAAGTTTATCATCGCAGATGCTCCTGGCCATATACAATATACGCGCAACATGGTCACCGGTGCTTCCAATTCCGAATTGATGATATTATTGATCGATGCCAGGCAAGGTGTGATCGAGCAGACCCGAAGACACTCCATCATAGCCTCTTTGCTGAAGCTACCCAATGTCGTCGTGACGATCAATAAAATGGACCTTGTAAATTTTGATCAACAAGTGTATCATCAGATCGTAGCAGATTTTACGAAGATTGCAGAGAAGCTAGAACTCAAAAATGTACAATATATTCCAATCTCTGCGCTTGGAGGAGACAATGTAGTTTCTTTGTCTGAGCAGATGCCCTGGTATCAAGGCCCCGCCCTCCTGCCCTATTTGGAAAATGTTGAATTACACAAAGCAGATGATACCGGTGATGCTAGATTTCAGATTCAATATGTGATCAGACCCCAAACCGAAGAATTGCACGACTACAGAGGTTATGCCGGACAAGTATCAGGCGCTGGCTTCCGCAAAGGAGATAAAATCATCGTACTCCCGAATGAATTGAATTCTGCCATATCCAAAATAGAGCATCACGGAAAAGAAGTGGAGCAGATCCATGCCGGCGAACCAGCTGTAATTCACCTGGAAGATGATCTCGATATCAGCCGAGGTGACCTGATCGTCAAGGCTGATGAGCTACCCTATGTCACCAAAATGCACGAAGCCATCATCTGTTGGATGGATGAAAAACCGATGACCATAGGCAATAAATATATGTTGCAGCAGCACAGCCGTATGGTGAAAGCAGCCATCAAAGGCATTCCTTTCCGAATCAATGTAAACTCACTGGAACAAGAAACAGGCATAGACAAACTCGAGCTAAACCAGGTAGCCAATATCTCTCTGCAAACTGCTTCACCGCTCGCCTATGATATTTATGAAAAATCCAAAGCTACAGGAAGTGCCATCCTGATCGATGAAACCAGTCATAAAACGGTAGCAGCAATACTGTTTCAACAACCTTTGAACTAAGCCTTTTACAAAAATGAAACAACAGCCTCATATCATATTTGCAGGTGCAGGACCGGGAGATCCTGATTTGGTGACCATGAAGCTGGTAGAATGTCTTAAAACATGTGAGTGTATCCTTGTGGATCGGTTGGTCAATCCGGAGATTCTTCGCCGATATGCCTCCCAAACAGCGGAAATTATTTTTGTAGGTAAACAGGCTTATCAAAAAGAATCTACCGATCAGGCAGATATCAATCAACTGCTGATTGCTAAAACTATGATTGGCCTCAAAACACTTAGGTTAAAGGGAGGCGATGTAGCGATCTATAGCAATGTCTTCGATGAGATCAAAGCCATTTCCGATCATGGAATTACCTACGAAATCATACCCGGTATCACCACCGCTTCAGGAGCTGTGGCTTCCTTAGGGATAGGCCTCACCGGTCGGGGTGTAGCACCTGGTGTGCAGTATCACAGTATGTCTGTTACTCAACCACCGGGCGAAGTGGAGTTAAAGCATTGGGCCTTGACCGAGGATACACTGGTCTTTTATATGTCTACTGCCGCTCTAAAACTATTGACTAAAAAATTACTGGAATACGGTGCCTCACCGGAGAAACCACTGGTGATCATAGAAGATGCTACCAGTCCCATGCAACAAAACCATTTTTACACTTTATTTTCTTTAGCCTTTCATCAGGGTGACCTGGCATTCAAATCACCTTCAATCATCATCATCGGTGACATATTGCAATATTCATTACAATCGGCACAAGAGATATCACCGGATGCCCACACCCTGTTCGAACCAATCAACTCCATCACAAAAAATATTTCAATCCATGTTATCTGAAGGAAAACTCAGGACACTCAACGATTTTATTGAAAAGACTTCCAAAGAAGAGCTCATATGGATCAATGGCTATATCTCGGGATTGATCTCCACATCAATGCCAAAAGACTCCGGGGCTGTCATTCAAAAAAGATTCACTATACTCTATGGCACTGACACAGGCAATTCGAAAAAGCTGGCCATGGAGTTTAATGCTGCCGGCAAAAAACAAGGCGCTAAAGTCAAAGTCGCCAGCATGGACACCTACAAAGCTGAAGATCTCCTGCAGGAAAAAAGCCTGGTGATCATCCTGAGCACCCATGGTGATGGTGATCCACCACCCAGTGCCAAAAAGTTTTTTGATCATCTGATGAGCGCAGATCAAAAATATCCTGATTTGGAATTTGCAGTGCTCGCTCTGGGAGATACTTCGTATCCCATGTATTGTAAGGCCGGAGAGGATGTACATCATCGACTGATTGAGTTAGGCGCAACCGCTGTATTTCCAATTCAAAAATGTGATGTAGATTATCAGGCTGATGCCGCCAATTGGTATGACCTTTACCTCAAGTCCTTCCCAACAGAACCAATCAAAACGGTTGCTGTGCAGGCACCCAAGGCATCAGGAGGTAAAAAGTTTTATGCTGGCATCATCAAAACCAATATCAATCTCAATGCAGCGGGCTCCAATAAGCGCACTCATCATATTGAAATCAAAACCATCGAACCCATCCTTTACGAACCCGGTGATGCGTTGGGGGTAATGCCTAAAAATAATGAGGAGACTTTAGAGAAGTTATTTGCAATTCTACCAGTCGACCCTAATTTAAACATCCCCTACAAAGGAGCTGGTCATACCCTGATGGATCTGCTGACCAATAAATTAAATATCTGCCATCTCAAAGAATCTCAGGTCCAGAAATATGCGGACATCGTAGGACAAGCCATACCAAAGGTAAGGATGGACTTGCTGGATTTGATGCGGATCTATCCTATGACACGACCAGCTCAGTTTATCGAATTTGTACATTCACTGACGGAGATGCTTCCCCGATTATACTCCATATGTTCATCGCCCCAGGTCAGGGAATATGAGATCCATATCCTGGTAGGTAAAAACACTTTCACGATCGAAGAAGAAAAGCGCTTTGGACTCGCCAGCGATATGCTGTCATCCCTGGAAGAAGGCAGTGCTTTGGATTTTTATATTCACCGCAACAAATCCTTTAGACTCCCTGCCCCGGATACCGATATCATCCTGATCGGGCCTGGCACCGGTATAGCTCCGATGCGATCATTTATAGAAGAGCGTGATGCTGCCGGAGGATCAGGTCGCAACTGGCTCATCTTTGGAGAACAGCATTTTACTACGGACTTTTTTTATCAGACAGAGATCCAGCAATATGCCAGCAGCGGGACCTTGCAACAGATAGATCTGGCCTGGTCCAGGGATCAAAAAGAGAAAATATATGTACAGGATAAAATCAAAGCAAAAAGCAAGGAGCTCTATGATTGGATCAAAAATGGCGCCCATATCTTCGTCAGTGGTACCCGGTCACCGATGAGCGAAGATGTAGAAAAAGCCATGATTGAAGTCATCTATGCACACAGCGGCAAGAGCGCTCCGGAATCTGAAGCATACTGGAATGACCTCAAAGAATCTGGAATCTATAAAGCCGATGTGTACTGATCTTCAATCTTTGAAAAGAAGCAAACTGAACTTGTAACAATATTATTAACCTATACCGGCATCAATATTTTTAAAAAAAAGAACCCATGTCAAATAATCTAACTCCTGCTGAGAGAATAAAAACCAATAGCGATGGTCTGCGAGGTACGCTCAAGCAAAGCCTTGAAGACCATCTCACAGGTGCCCTGCGTGAAGATGATCAAACGCTCATAAAACATCATGGCATGTATCAGCAGGATGATCGTGATCTGAGAGAAAGCCGTTCGCAGAAAAAACTTGAATGGTTATACTCCTTTATGATCAGACTTAGGCTACCCGGCGGATTTCTGACTCCTGCTCAATGGGTGGCTATGCATCATATCGCCGGTGAGCACAGTACAGGAGTAATAAAAATCACTACCCGACAAACCATTCAACTGCACGGCATTCTTAAATCTCATCTCAAACCGACTTTAAAATCTTTTGCTACACAAAGGCTCGACAGTATCGCCGCCTGTGGGGATGTCAATCGGAATGTCATCTGCAGCGCTCATCCAAAAGAAAGCCCGGTACACGAAGAGGTCTTTAAGTATGCTGACAAGATCAGTGCGATGGGCATGCCTAAGTCCAATGGATATTATGAGATTTGGCTTGATCGTGAACCATTATTAAAAAAGGAAGATGAAATAGATCCGTTGTACCAGGATCGATACTTGCCTCGCAAATTCAAAATAGCCATTGCCATTCCTCCAAATAATGATGTAGATGTGTATACCAACGATGTTGGCCTGATCGCAATTATTGAGGACAATAAGTTGCTTGGATTCAATATATCCATCGGTGGCGGATTAGGTACTACCCATGGCAACAAAGACACCTACCCTCGCTTAGGTACCGTGATTGGGTTTACTGATACCGAAGAAAAAACCTTAAAAGCAATCTATGAGATCATCACTGTCCAGCGCGACTTTGGCAATCGGGCTGACCGCAAACAAGCGCGACTGAAGTATACCATAGACAAAATGGGCATTGAAAATTTCAAAGCCGAAGTGGAATCGAGATGTGGATTTAAATTAGACGAAGCGCGGCCACATAATTTTACAGATCGGACCGATCATTTTGGCTGGCACCAAAATCATGAAGGCAAATGGTACTTCACAGCCTTCATCGAAAATGGTCGTATCGTCGATGAAAAAGTCGCCATAAAAACTGCCTTGTACGAAATTGCACAAACCGGTAAAGCCAATTTTAGATTCACTGCCAATCAAAAACTCATCGTAAGTGATATTCTGCCGGAACACAAATCAGCTATAGAAAAGATCCTGGTCAAATACGGTATGGTAGTTCACACCCTCGAGGCTACGCCCATCCGGCGTAATGCCATCGCTTGTGTAGCCTTAAATACTTGCCCCCTGGCTCTGGCCGAAGGTCAGCGATATCTACCAACTCTGGTTGGAAAAATAGAACCTATCCTTAAAAAATATCATCTCGATCAAGATCCCATCTCCATAAGGATGACAGGCTGCCCAAATGGTTGCGGAAGGCCTTATGTTGCGGAAATCGGGTTGATTGGCACATCCTACGGCCACTATAACCTTCACCTCGGGGGTGATCGTCTAGGCATGCGTCTTAATACCAAATATTACGAACAAGTAGATGAAGAGACCATCCTTAATATTCTCGATCCGCTGTTAGAAAAATACAGTAAGGAGAAGAATAATCATGCTTCTTTTGGAGATTTTATCCATGCATATCCGGATTTGGTAAGCCCTCAAGTATAGCCTAACCGAGATGAACATAAACGATCCAAATATTAAGCCCGCCTCATTTGACTTCGATAGATTTCTCGAAGATAAATTAGATGCCCTGAAAACAAATGGATCATATCGTCAATTTCTGACTATCGAAAAAGACAGTAATACATTTCCTCGGTTTATGTACCTTGATGCACAAGGTTGCAAACAGGAAGCGGTCAATTGGTGTACCAACGATTATCTTGCGATGAGCACCCATCCAGGCAATATAGCACGAATCATTTCTTCAAGTACTGTAGCTGGTACCGGTAGTGGAGGTACCAGAAACATATCTGGAAACACCGTTTATCACCAACTATTGGAAACAAAACTAGCCTCCTGGCATGGTCAGGAAAAAGCGCTGGTCTTCAACAGTGCCTATCAAGCCAATCAAACTGCCTTAACTAGTTTGGGCAGACATTTGCCTGACCTGGTATTTATCTCTGACGAAGAAAATCATGCCTCCATGATAGAGGGTATGCGAGCTGTGAACAATAAAAAAATTGTATTTCGTCACAATGATCTCGATCACCTGGAGTTTGTATTAAATTCACTGCCAGAGACCGCCCCTAAAATTATTGTATTTGAAAGTGTGTATTCCATCTCAGGGTCTATTGCTCCACTTAGGGAAATAATTTTGTTGGCTAGAAAATTTAATTGCCTTACCTATATCGATGAGGTCCATGCTGTTGGTTTGTATGGACCTCATGGAGCTGGGCTATTAGAGGCCAATGGGCTCGAAGACAGCGCTACGCTGATCAATGGGACTATGTCCAAAGCTATCGGAGTATTTGGCGGCTACCTGGCAGGCAAAGAGAAGTGGATAGATTTCATCAGAAGCTATGGAAGTGGATTTATTTTTACCACCTCGCTTCCTCCGGCTATATGTGCTGCCGCTTTAACTAGTATTGAAGAGATAGATTCCAATAGTGAGCTCCGTCAAAACTTTTTTAATAATGTGAACTTACTCAGATCGTCGTTAACTGATCACGGGATACCTTTTACCGGTCAGGATACCCATATCACCAACATTCACATTGGAGAAGCTAAACGATGCAAACAGATTTCTGATAGGCTTCTAAAAGATTACGGCATCTACCTTCAACCCATCAATCAACCAACAGTAGTAGAGGGTCAGGAGTGCCTCCGGGTCACGATTACGCCCAGGCATTGTCCTGCTGACATTGCTGCGCTGGTACAAGCACTTCACAAAGTATTGAAAAGAAAAATCATTCTCACCGGAAGAGGATCCAGGCTTTCTAAAGTTCAACTGGACCTCGTAAAAAACAAAATAAAGCGCTGTGTCCCTTTGGTAGAGGTTGAAATAAAATACAAAGAAAGCAAAGGAGATCAGCTGAGTGAGATTCCATTGCATACGCTGGAAGGTTCAGATTTTTTTACAGAAGACATCTTCATGGATCTAAGCCATGGGGAGGCAGACATCGCTGTCCATTCATTGAAAGACATGAGTAGTGACCATTTTTTTGGGAGCAATCATTTTGCTGTGGTCGATCGGGATGAAAAAAGAGACATGGCCATTTTTCATCCTGATATTATGAACAAACTAAAATCAGGCGTACCCATTCGTATCGGCACGTGTTCATTTCGCAGGGAGCATATGGCATTGAGTTTTTTGTCTAAAGCCTTACCTCAATTTGGAAAAAAAATCAATCTGGCCCCAATGCCAATCCGAGGCAATATCGATACCCGACTACGAAAATTAAATAGTGGCCAATACGATGGGATAATACTCGCCGTGGCGGGTATTCACCGAATGCTGAATAGTGATGAATCAATGCTTTTTCAATCACTCCTGGCTGATAAAAAGTGGATGGTGCTACCCATGATAGAATGCCTTCCAGCACCATGTCAGGGCGCGATTGTGGCGGAAGCTTTGCCTGAAAATGAATTGGCTGTCGAAGTCTTGAATAAAATCATTGACCAGCAATTAAATGTGACCTGCACAGAAGAAAAAAGAATTGGACATCAATACGGGAGCGGCTGTATCCAGAAATTTGGAGTCTCGAGTTTTATGATCGACCATCAAACCGTCTATCTCGCCAAAGGAGTTGCAGAAAATGGCAACGAGTTTGAAGATTGGCTTGGTCTGAATATCCCAGCGGTTGACATCGAACCCACTGATATGGTTTCTTCTGATGAGTTGGGTTATACACCGATGAGGTCTTATCATCCATTGGATTCGACGCTACTTAAGATTAATAACCTATTTATTTCTCATGCCGCTTCCATTGACGATATTCAAATATCAACACTCTCAGGTCATAGAATCTGGACAGCAGGTACTGCCACCTGGATTAAGCTGGCAGCAAAGGGTCTTTGGGTAGAGGGATGCGCTGACTCTATGGGATTTGAATCTATTGAAGCTTTATTAAAAACACAATTAGTCCGGATTGAACCTAAGGAAATGCTTTTATTGACCAACTCTAAATCCGCTGTCAGATGGTCTCAGGCAGGGTACCAGGCTTTTGGAACCTATGAGATCAATTATCATTCTAATCTGATCGATAAATATAAGCTGAATGCTGCTAAACTGGTTTTTTGGAATTGTTATGCACACTACGATGCAGTAAAATCCATCCTGACTTCTGACCAGCTACATGCCTG
>Ga0138256_10001996_pt1 | contig 21965 bp, 20 predicted proteins | sample KNB2016incub_MG_FD_105486 | JGI IMG/M metagenome (GOLD analysis project Ga0138256, IMG submission 105486) | Active sludge microbial communities from wastewater in Klosterneuburg, Austria - KNB2014incub_MG | ecosystem: Engineered > WWTP > Activated sludge > Unclassified | place: Austria... | reverse complement strand
GTCTGCCACCTCGTGAAACGACAGCTTGCACATCGTGGGGGCGCTGCGCCGCCGCGATGAGTGCGGCTGCCGCACCTGTGCTTGCGCCAAAGAGCCCAATGCGTTGCGCGACCGGCAACGTGAGTGGGTTTTCTTTCGCCCAGGCAATGGCAGTGACCACGCGCCGCGCCAGTAATGGAATATCAAACCTGAACTCGCGCGTGCGTTCGTCGACCGCCGCTTCTTCTTCCGTCAGCAAATCGAGTAGCAGAGTCGCGAGGTGGCGTTGCTGCAGCACTTCGGCGACAAAACGGTTGCGCACACTGAAACGCGACGAACCGCTGCCGTGCGCAAAGATCACAAGCCCCGTCGCCGCTTGAGGTACCACCAGATCGGCGGCGAGTGTATCTGCATCGCTGGCAATTTTGACCGCATGCTCCTGCGCTTTCATCTGTTGAACCCCGCGCGTGCAGCCGCGAGCAGTTCGATCACCTCGGCGTCGCTGGTCTGCCCGAAATCGTCGTACCAGAAACCGATCGCGCGAAAATTCTCGGGCTCAAGCAGGCAGGTGAAACCGTCGACGGCCTGCTCCATGCGGCGACAGGTGTCCCCCGGTGCAACGGGCACGGCCACATGCAGTTCTGCGGTGCCGGCATGGCGCAGCGATTCGATCGCGGCAAAAAGACTGGCACCGGTGGCAATGCCGTCGTCCACGAGGACAATCCGCCTGCCTTTAACCTCGGGTGCGCGATGATCACCGCAGTACGCGCGGCGCCGGCGTTCGAGTTCGCGCTGCTCGCGCGCGACAACTTCGGCGAGGTCATCTGGTCTAAGCCCGGCATAACCCAGCACGTCGTGGTTCCAGATAGCAACGCCGCCATCGGCAATCGCGCCCGCGGCGAGCTCTTCTTGCCCCGGCATACCGATCTTGCGCACGAGCCAGATATCGAGCGGAGTCTTGAGTTCGCGCGCCACTTCGTACGCAACGGGAACTCCCCCGCGTGGCACGCCCAGTACCAGCGTGGGTAACGCAGGCAATGCAGCGAGTGCCAACTTCAATCTCTCACCCAGTTGCTGCCCTGCGCTGCGCCGGTTCTTGAATTGCATAGGCATGATGAACAGCACCAGAGTGCCGTGTCAAGATTTTGGCGCATGCCCTGCGGGCACCGCGTGCTCCGCTCCGGCCCTTCGGGCCACGCTACGCCCGCTTGCGCGTTCAGACAAAACCTATTTTTTTTGCGGGAGACCGGGACACGTAAAGCAGACCTGAATAGCATGTGAATATGAAACCCAGTGTCTGCACTCCGTAAGCGCCCCATAACACAGTCAGGTTATGCGCAAACACCGAAACAAGTGGAATACCAATCAGAAAATACAAAACCAGATTCACTTTGAACGGCAGATACACAACACGCGAAAGATCGACGGGCGGCGAAAAATTTTTGCGCGCGCTGCGCACCGATGCACGGAAAACGACAAACAACAACAATGTATGCAGCAACTGCATCGACAATATCGGCCAGACATGCCCCTGCCAGGCGAAAAGAAACAGCAGCGCCAGCGGCGATAGAAGCAGAATGTAAAGAATCAGCGGGATAAAATTACGTATTCTCATCGCTGCCGCGCAATTACCCCCAGCTCACAAATCTTTCCTCAACCTGCTCACCGCACGCATCGCAGCGTGGCTGTTGCGGCGTCACCTTGCCGGCGAGGCAATAGGGGCAGGCATTGTCGTCGACGAGAATTTTGACCTGGTTGCCGAGCTCATAACCACAATCGGGGCATGTCGGATTTCTCAGTTTGTCTTCCCAATCACCCCAGCAGTGCGGGCAACTGTTGTGCTGAAACACCTTGATCTCGCCGTCGCAGATATAGCGCACGGCCGCATTCCCATGGTTAAAATCATACTTATCGCCGTCGCTGAGGTAGGCGCGGCTGGTTTCGGCCACGATCACCTCACGCTCGCGCTCTGAATCAGAAAGCTTGAACTGTAGCGACAGTGTCACCGCCTGGTCTTCGCTGCCGGTTTTGGCCAGTGCGAGCAACTGTTCTTCGAGATCGGCGAAGGCGCCTTGTTCGATCAGCTGCTGGAATCTCTCTTCGACGAGGACCGCAAGATCGTCGGCCTGTGAATAGTTGAGGTCTGAAGACATGGGTTAAGAGCGAAATATGAATGAGCGCGTAAATGAGAGTTGGGTGCCATGCCACCCGTGAACAAATAGCCGGCAAAGGCGATGCCCTGCACAACTGTCACAACGCCCCACCATCTGCTTCCGCTGATGTCGCCGCGGCATTCGACGCTCAGCGGAAAACTTTTGCCGTCAGACGTAAAGTCAGCTTTCGCCGGAGTATAAACCTGGAAAAACATTTCTACTGCATGAAAATATTCACACAATATTTAAATACGACAACAACGTGCCTGTGCAGGCGCCGAATAGCACAACATAAGTGCTACCCAGGCTTTTGAAGAAATATAGGCCGAGCCCCGCGCCAGCTGCGATGAGAAAGGCCGACCAGTGCACGAACGTATCGCGCGACATACCCGCGAGAGCATACAGCATGATCGCGAGAGATGCCGCGTTGACACCGCTTAAGAATGCAGAAAACATGGTGGATTTCTTCAATTTTGGCAGCAGCGAATGCGTGGCGATAACAAACACAAACGAAGGCAAGAAAATTGCGATTGTCGAAACAATGGCGCCGCCGAAACCATTGATCTGGTAGCCGATGAAGGTCACCGCCGAGAATACCGGCCCGGGCGTAAGCTGCCCCACTGCTACCGCATCCAAAAGCTGTGGCCGTGACAAAAGCCCCCTTGCCACGAGTTCGGCGTCGAGAAAAGCGAAGAGCACATAGCCACTGCCGTAAAGTATCGAGCCGATCTTGAGAAAGATCAGAAAGAGTTTCGTATTGAGTGCCGCCGCCCCACCAGTGAACAGTGGTTGCAGCAAGAAGATCGGTGCGAGACTGTGAAGACCTCGTGTCGAGTCGCGCACTGTGAAGCGTTTTGCCAATGCAAAAATCAATCCTACCCCCAGCATCACCAGCACTTCGCTCATACCCAGAAAACACAGTGCCAGTGTCGCAGCAGCGGCAATTGCCTTACCGTATGAATTCACGGCTGTCTTGAAGAGCGGAAAAATAGCGAAAACAATCACCGCGATGATTGCGGGTTTGATGCCGAAAAGCAGCGCGCGCACCGCGGGCAGTGTGCCGTATTCGCCGTAAAACCAGGCGATGCCGAGAGTGATGAGCACTGCGGGTACAATAAAACCTACACCAGCGAGAACACTGCCCCGCCAGCCAGCGCGTTCATAGCCGAGGTGGATTGCAATCTCGGTACTGTTCGGCCCCGGTATCAGGTTGGTGAGACCGATCAGTTCGACAAATTTCTCGTCAGAGAGCCAGCGGTGGCGCGCCACAAATTCATGGCGCATCAGGGCAATGTGCGCTACGGGGCCGCCAAATGCAGTGACACCGAGGCGGGTAAAGAGTGCGAGTATTTCGCTCAAAGACATAGTCAGTTCCAGCGGTGAACATAGGGGAACTTTGATCGGAACAGGCAAGCCAACTTTGCTGTCCCGGCGGTCGTTGAATTCTGGCTGACACCCCGGCGAAACCGCCGGTTCATTCCGCATGCCTCAAACCATCCATGAATTTACAGCCTCAAATATCGCCGGCAAAGAAATCAGTCTTGCCGACTATAAAGGCAAAGTCGTGCTCATTGTGAACACTGCCAGCAAATGCGGTTTCACTCCGCAGTTCGCCGGCCTCGAATCGCTGTACGAAAAATACAAAGACCGCGGCCTCGTGATTCTCGGCTTTCCCTGCAACCAGTTTGGCGCACAGGAACCCGGCACCTCTGACCAGATTCAGGAATTCTGCCAGCTGAACTATGGCGTCAAATTTCCGATGTTCGGCAAAATCGATGTCAAAGGTTCAGAGGCACACCCGCTGTTTAAATACCTGACTTCAGAAAAACCGGGCATCCTCGGCATCGAAGCCATTAAATGGAACTTCACGAAATTTCTCGTCGATAAAAACGGCAACCCGGTGAAGCGCTACGCACCCAACACCGAACCCAAAGACATTGCTGCGGATATAGAAAAGCTTCTTTAACATGGCACTGCAGCACTGGCTGTTTCGTGTTGAAAACAAAGTTGCCACACTGTCGCTGAACCGGCCCGCCACGGGTAACAACGTCAATCTCGAATGCCTCGCTGAACTCAAAGAGCTCAGCGAAAAAATCAGCGCCGATGCGGATATTCACGCAGTTGTGCTTGCGGCCGAAGGCAAACACTTTTCCATTGGCATGGATGTCACGGTCATTCAGCAGATGGCAGGGCAAAGCTTCGACGACTATGCCAAACACCTGAGCGCCGGGCAGCGTGCCATCGATGCCTTCGAAGCGATTCCAAAACCGATCATCGCCAGAATCCAGGGGTTCTGCATCGGCGCAGGTATCATTCTCGCGGCCTGCGCTGACTTTCGCCTGAGCAGCGACCGCACCATCTATTCGCTGCCCGAAGTGCAGCGCTCAATTGGCGTAATCATGGGACTTCACCGCGTGACCCGCATCATCGGCATCGCGCACACAAAGCGTATGGCGATGCTCGGCGAAAAATTCTCTGCAACCGAAATGGCTGAGATGGGTTTTCTGACAAAAATTTGCCCGGGTGAAGAACTTTCTGCCGAGGTGGATATCCTCCTTAATAAAATTCTCGCACTGCCGCCGCAGGCTATTTCACTCAATAAGCAGATTACCGATTTTTCGTATGCGGAATTTCTGCGCGCGTCGCAGCGGTTCGAACTCGAACAGCAACACCAGTTGAACGGCACGGCAGATTTCAAAGAAGCAATGCAATCTTTTTTTGAGAAGCGGCCGCCGCGCTATACGGGGAAGTAGAGCGATATTCTTGTGCGGGTGCGCTGCTTGCTATGGATTTCCATAGCCCTTATAGGCCTCGCGGGCTGCAACACGCGGGCGCAGAACCGCGAAAACCCACCGCGCCGCATGCTGTACGTGGTGCCCGAAGCACTGCCGACTAACTATTCGTGGCAGGTTCTGGGTCACAGGGCCACGGATCTAGTTTGGGTTGGCGCGCGCATAGTTAATAACGGCAACCTTCGGGGCGCTGGCACCGCGATTGCAGCTATGGAAAAACACGGCCAGCACATCGTACAAGTCCCCGTTCCCACCGCTGCTATGGAAATCCATAGCTACGCGCCGGCGCGGCACCACCTCTTGATCGGCCTCGCGGACGTCGAAACCGGAATCCAGATTCTAAGCAACCCCGATAAGCGAAAGCGCAGCCAGGGCGCGCTCGCTAAACTATTGCAGCAGACACCCACACTTACCGGCCTGCAACTCGATTTCGAATACCTGCCTGCAAAGTACGCCGCAGCATTTACTGACTATATACGCACACTGCGCGCTGCGCTGCCTGCCGAAAAGACGCTGCACGTCGCCGTGTTCCCGCCCGTGGGCATGCCCGAGGCATGGCACGCATTTCATAATTTGCCCAAACTGGCAACCGTGAGCGACGGCATTGTTGTGATGCTCTACGATTACCACCGGCAGGGTACGGCACCCGGCTGCATCAGCGGCATGGTTTGGCTGCAGCAGAATGTGCAGGTGCTGCAAGAGTTACCGCGGTCAAAAATATGGTTGGGCGCTCCGCTCTATGGCTACCACTTCGCGGGGAAAAGGACCAGCGCCCTGGGTAAATCGCGGTTTGAAAAACGTAAAGGCAACCGCAGTGAAGCCGACGGCTGCTACCAGGTTCAATCCGCCGCAGGCAAAACCTATTACCCATCGCACGCACTCTACCACGAGTACGACAGGCTGGTGCGCGAAAAGGGCTTTGCCGGCGTGGCCTATTGGCGCGCAGGGTTTGAACGCTGACAGGCTGATGGCCTGTTCTTGAGTATCGATGGTATCACGGTGGGATTGAGGAACACGGACTAAGCTAAACTGCGCCGAATGCGGCAGCAATCTTTGCTTGAGAGGTTTGGCAATCTTTACGGGCAGCCAGCAATTGCTTCAAGGAGTTCTCTGCATTCTCCCACATTGCGAACAAAAAATTTCGCCGCCGATTCGCCGACTCCCACCCGAACGGTGCAGGCACTGCCGGGAAGCGCCTGAAAGAGATCTTCATCTGTCGTATCGTCGCCTATCGCCAGTATAAAATCGTGCAGCGGCAAACTGATGATCGACAGGCCTGCCGTGCCCTTCGTCGCACCTGTGTTTCTGACTTCTATAAGGAAACTGCCCCGCATAACCTGGACGTTGATATTTGAAGTGAAATGCAGCAGGTCGTCGAAGAGTTCGTTGATTCGTTCACGGACGAGCTCGGGTTCCCCGTAGGCGTTACGGTAATGAAATACGAGCGACGATTCTTTTTTCTCGATGAAACTGCCGTAGACACGGCTTTCGTAACGCATCATAACCGGCAGGATTTTCTCAAACCAATCTGTGGGCTTTCTCTCAATGGTTTGCCAGTGCTGTTCGCCGGGCGACCGGATAAAGGCCCCGTGCTCAGCGACCAGACCGATGGAGCTGTGGGTGATATTTTGCGAGAGAAAACCACGGTCGCGGCCGCTGAGCACAAACACAAGCGTGTCAGGGACACGCACCAAACGCTCGAGAATAGCATGCAGTGCTTCATCCGCGATTGCCTCGCGTGGATTCGCGCTAAACTCGACCAGTGTGCCATCGTAATCGAGCAGCACAACGCGTTTGCGTGCTGACCGAAATTGGGCCACCAGCTGATCCTTTTTTTTCGGCGATAAATATTTATCCTGAAATCTCTGTGTTTTGGATTCGATAGCGCTGAGCGAATCCATTATTTCATTCATCCAATTCTTAATATCCCGTTTTTCCAGATATTTGCGCATAGGCTCATTGCGTGCAATTTGGTCGGCAACGGGAATTTCCAGCGCCTGCTTGATCGCGTCGGCAATTTCGGAAATACTATTAGGGTTTACCAGAATCGCTCCCGCCAGCTCGCGCGCCGCACCGGCCATTTCGCTGATGATGAGCACACCGGTATTATCGCTTCTTGCGGCCAGATATTCCTTGGCGATCAGGTTCATTCCATCTCTTAACGGAGTGATCAGCGCTATGCCAGAATTTCCATAGAGCGTCCGCATTTCATTCATTGTTAGACTTGCATATTGGTAATATATCGGTACCCAATTGCCGCGTGAAAATGCGCCATTGATATTGCCGACTAGCTCGTCGAGCTGCTTCTTAAGGTTCTGGTAACGGTCAACACCGATGCGGCTGGGTACGGCCACGACATGCAATTGCACACGCCCCTGCATCTCCGGATATTTCGCGAGAAAAAGCTCAAAACCCTTCAAGCGGTTCAGAATTCCCTTTGTATAATCGAGTCTATCGACGGAAAGAATCTTTCTGAACGGATTATCCGGCATCTGGAGCGATACCATGGCGCTATCGGATTGAGTGCTGAAGTACTGAAAATCAATGCCCATTGGAAAGGTATCGGCTTTCAGCACATAACCATCCATTTTTATCTCACCCAGAGTATGTTCCCGGCCTACGATGCGCTGAACGCATCGCAGAAAATGCTCGGTATACCCGTGAGTATGAAACCCAACCAGATTCGCAGCAGTCATGCCATTCAGGATATCGTTTCTCCACTGGCTCGGCAGCAACCGGAAAATCTCAAACTCAGGAAATGGAATATGCAGAAAAAAACAAGCTTTGATATCGGGAAACAAATCCCGAAGCAATCGCGGCAATAGCAGCAGATGGTAGTCGTTGACAAACACAACATCGTCCGGGCGCAGAATTTCGACAATGCGATTACAGTAGATCACATTCACATGCACATACTCTTGCCAAAAGACATCCTGAAATTCTGTCAATGCGGGAAAATAATGAAATAACGGCCAGAGGGTTTTGTTACAGAACCCGTCGTAAAAATTTTCCATTTGCGCTTCTGTCAGGGGTACCGGAAAATAATCCGGCCCCAACGCTTCGCTCAGTACTGACGGATCTTCAGGAATTGTTGCACCAGGCCAGCCCACCCAAATATGTTTGAAATGAGGATCATTTTTTTTTCTGGCGTTGATATAAGAAGATATTCCCGTCGCCACACCACCTACCGTGGGTCTTGAAGTGAGCTTGCCACCGTTTACGGTCAGTTGCACCGGCAGGCGATTGGATACTACGATCAGCCGCATATGACATTATCGAATCTTGAAATCTCTTGTCTCGCGTTTTGCTTTTTTCAGAACGACTGTGATGAATAAAATTCGCGGTTCAGAACCACTTATGCGCTACGGAGTTATTGGAGATACGCGTACCGCAGTTCTGGTCTGTGCCAATGGGTCGATCGATTGGGCCTGTCTTCCCGATTTTGATTCTCCGGCAATGTTTGCGGGATTATTGGATGCAGAAGCAGGCTTTTTTTCCATTCAGCCCACAGGGGCATATAATAGCCGACAATACTATGAATCGGGCACAAATGTTCTGATCACGGAATTTTTCACCGACAGCGGAAAAATCCGGTTACGCGATTTTATGCCATATGTTCCGCACCGCAAGGTGGCCACGGCCGAAATTCACCGCATTCTCGAATGTGCTGAAGGCCAAATGGAGCTCAAGCTGCAATTTGCGCCGCGGTTCGACTACGGCAGTACGATACCGCATTTTACCACCTCCGCATTCGGCGTGATGGCTGCGCATGGAGACACCTCGGTTGTTATGTCGACCCTCGTCCCTTGTACCATTGATGCAAATTCCGCGCAGGCAACATTTTGGGTCAAAGCAGGTGACGAACTTTCTTTCATCGTCGATTGGGACATGAAAGAAATCCATCCACCGCTGAGTTACCAATCGTACAAGCGGATCTGGGAAACGCGCAAGTTCTGGCGCAATTGGATCGCGCGGATGGATTATCAGGGACGTTACCGCGAGGCCATGGAAAGGTCTCTTTTGACTCTGAAACTCTTATCTTACGAACCGACGGGAGCCATCGTTGCTGCGCCGACCGCATCGTTACCCGAGTGGCCCGGAGGCACGCGCAATTGGGATTATCGCTTCACATGGATACGCGACTCGGCTTTTATTCTCGGTGCATTTTTCCGCGCCGGCTACACTGAAGAGGGCACGGCTTACTTTGATTTTATCCTGAAACGCGTGTTTAACGGAGAGCATCTCAAGATTCTCTATGATGTGCATGGCAAGCCCGGCGGCGGAGAGCAAACATTACCCCACCTTACGGGCTATGCCGCGTCAGCTCCGGTGCGTATCGGTAACGGAGCCTCTGACCAGTTGCAACTGGATGTCTACGGCAGCCTGCTGGATGCAGCATGGCAGTACCAGAATTTTGGCGGCGTCTTGACAAATACCGAATGGATGATGCTCAAGCAGATTGTACGCATTGTCGAAAAGCGATGGCGCGAACCGGATTCCGGCATCTGGGAGGCGAGATCTGAACTGCAACACTACACCTATTCAAAAGTCTGGGCATGGGTCGCATTCGACAGGGCGATGCGCATCGCCGACCGCCTGGGGTTTACAGAAGATCTTGTGCTATGGAAGAATGAAGCCGAAACCGTGCGCCAGGAAATTCTGGACAAAGGCTGGAGTAAAAAATTGGCCGCTTTTTCTCAGGCTTTCGGAACAGACATTCTCGATGCCTCGCTGCTGATTTTGTCGGAAGTCGGCTTCATCGCCGTGGACGATGAAAGATTCCAGAAAACTCTTTTGGCAATTAAGGCAAAACTGGGGGACGGCGAGAGGCCACTTTTTTACCGGTACGATACGAATGTTTATGACGATGGCATCGGTGGTCCCGAAGGCAGATTTTTGCTGATGTCGTTCTGGTACATCGACTGCCTTATACAAGAGGGCAAGCTGGCTGCCGCACGGGCCGCGATCGAAAAAATGCTGACCCTGCGCAATCCATTGGGGTTATTCAGTGAATGCGTTCATATCGACAATGATGGAAACTCGGTTCTGCTCGGAAATTTCCCGCAAGGTTTTTCACATCTCGGCCTTGTGAACTCTGTGTTCAAGCTCGATCAGGCGCGCCGGCGGAGCGAATTATGACAAAAACGATCCATAGGTGGCAATGAACATGCGACTCGCAATCATCGGCGACATGCACATGCAGTTCGATGAGAACGATGTGCAGTTTTTCAACGGCTCCGACTATGGCGCAATTCTGCTCGTGGGCGATCTTTCTTCCAAAAACCCCGACAGCATGTTCAAACTTTTGCCGCTGCTGAACCAGCTCACGAAGCCGACCTACTTTATTCCCGGCAACCACGACACGACCGGCGTGCGGCAGCTCTTGGGCGAACTCATGCAGAACGATTTTCTGATCCAATTCGGCGCCGATTCGCAGGCCACGCGTATGCAGAGGCTGAAGCACGAGCTGACACGCCCAGTGCTCTGTGCCTATTCGAACCACAATCTCGACGGCGGCCTCGGTATTGTTGCCGCCCGGCCTTTTTCGATGGGTAGCACTAGCGGCACGGTAAATTTCAGGCCGTTCCTCGAAAAAGAATATGGTGTCGCAACGCTCGAACAGAGCCGCGATAAAATAAAAAGTCTCATAGACGCGATCCATCCGCCTTACCTGATTCTGGCGCACCATGGCCCGTTTGGTCTGGGTGCTAAACCGACCGATATGTTTGGTGCGGATTTTCTGCCGCAAGAGACCGACTTCGGCGATCGCGATTTGACCGACGCCATCGCGCATGCGGTTAGCATACAGAAGCCACCGCTCGCCGTGATCGCGGGGCATATGCATTACCCGACGAAACATGGCAAGAAGCCGAAGCAATGGTGGCTGAAGCGCGATGGCATTCTCTATCTCAACGCCGCGCGCTGGCCGCGTGTTTTTAAGCACGAAGGGCGCGAACTACACCATCATGTGCGGCTGACGATCGGCGAGGACCTCAGGTGTGAAGTGACGGCGTGTTATGTTGCAAATGGTATGGTGCTCGAGACGCAAGACGATCGCGCCATGCTGCCGTGAGCCGAAGGAATTTACACCTCCGGCGATTTCTCGGATCGTTCCGGAAAATTCAATCGCTGATTGACGGAGCCGACAATGAAACGGAAATTTTTTGCCTTTGCGGCCGCATTGCTGCTGCTGACGACACTGCTTTGGTACACGCTGCCCGGCGTGTTTGTCAAACCGCTCTTATCTTTGAATCGCTCTTTGTCGGGCCTGTCGGCAAAAACCATACAAGCCGCCGGGCATAAAATCCACTATCTCGAGGGGGGGAAGGGTGAAACGCTCGTGCTGCTGCATGGTATCTTTGCTGAAAAAGACCATTGGGTTGATTTTGCACGCGCGCTCAGCGACAAATACCATATCATTGTACCTGACCTGCCCGCCTTTGGCGAAAGCGACAGAAAAGACGACCAGGTGTATGACTATGCTCACCAGACTGAGCGCCTGCAACAGTTGCTCGACGCGTTGAAGATCGATCGGGCGCATCTGGCTGGCAGTTCCATGGGCGGCACGATCACTGCGCTTTTCGCCATTAAAACCCCTGCACGGGTGCAAAGCGTCGCATTCATCGGCGCGCCGCATGGAATACGTACACCGCAGCCGAGTGAAATGGATAACCGCATCTCAGCGGGCGAAGCTCCGCTGGTCGCACGAACCGCCGCGGAGTTTGAGCAGATGATGTCGCTGCTGTTTGCCCAAAAGCCCTTTTTGCCCTACCCTGTGCTGCACGCGGCAAAACACGCGGCGCTGCAAAATGCGGCGTCTAACCTGCGCATCTGGAACGAGCAATTGCGCGATCGTTATTTGCTCGATCAGGAAATTGCGAAGCTGAAATTACCCACATTCATTCTGTGGGGTGAAAAAGACCGTATTTTTAATGTGTCGGGTGCAACTGCCCTGAAAGCAAAGATTCCTCAGGCGACGTTGAAAACAATGCCGGCACTCGGCCATTTACCGATGATGGAAGCTCCCCCAGAATCAGCCACGGCCTACGCAGCTTTTCTGGCAGAGTTACCCCGCTGAAATCTCAGGCAATCTTCTTTTCAGCCAGATAAGCCTTTGCCAGCGGACGGCTGTCGTCGTCTTCGGGGTGAAAATCGGGTCTGAAATATTCGAAAAATTGTTCGATGTTATTGCGGGTAAACTCAGCCAGCCCCGGCAGATTGCGGCGCACGTCAGCGAGCATCTCACCGATTGAAGCGGATTTTTCCTGTGACAGAATTAATCCCATGCCGTAAAACGCACTGCCCCAGAGCAGCACCTGCCCGATGAGGTGGCCACCGATGCGCAGCGCGTAACTGTCGTCGACTGCTTTCAACAGATCAAACGCCACATGGCGGTGCTCTATTTCTTCGCATGAATGCCAGAGGGTGATATCGCGCGCACTTTCTTCAAGGCGGCCGACAAATTCGGGATGGCGCAGAAACCACGCCGACTGCGTGGCCGTGACATGCTCGAGTGCGGCAGTCATCGACAGGCCGAGCGCGGGATGTATGAAGTCGAGTTTGTCAAAACTACCCAGGGCTTTTTCCATCAGGTCGGCCACCGCAGAAACATCGTAGCCCATTTCCTGTGTGTGGTTGTTCCAGCCGCGGTGCACCTTGCCGTGCATCGCCTCTTGCCCGATAAAGGCTTTCACATCATCTTTGAGTTCGGCCGGTGTGCGGTCGGCGAATTTGCGCACGCTATCGATAAAAAACTCTTCGCCGCGCGGGAACAGCAGACTCATCGCGTTGAAAAAATGCGAAACAACGAGACTGTCTGAAAAAACCTGGCGGGGATCTTGCGGTATGCGCGTCGGCCCTTTGCGGACGGTGAGTTTTTTTGATTTTGCAGCTAAGGCTTCCATGCGTTCGCATTGCCAAAGTTGACAGCAGTGTCAAGATTTTAGAGAGTGCCCCATCAAAAACGGAACATGGATAACCGCACCTAAAATTTCACTGTTCTTCTTTACTTCGGACAGGAATCAGAAACCGAAATCATGATGCCCATCATCTGATACTGCGCAAAATAATGCACTCTCACGCTGTTGCCCGGGTCTTTGCAAACCATCGAAACCCACTCTGCTCCTGGGCTGCCACCTTGGTCAATTTCCTTGAATTTGGCTACTTTAGCTCCGAAGATTTTTTTACCCTCGTAAAATTTCGTGAATTCCTTTTCGATTACGTGTGCTTCTTTTCTGGAGCGGATATCGATACCATAAGTCACTTCTATACCGTCGGTGACACCGACCTGAACAGTCGTTACTCCTTTAAACACGGGTACCACATAATGTTTGCCATTGGCTTCAAATTCTACTCTTCCATTCTTAACCGGATAATCCTTCTTTTCTTCGGCATTCAGGCCAAAGATAAAAACAAACAGGCTCATCAGCGTTATTATTTTCATACTGATTATGTCCGTCCTCCCGTTGGATCGTCAAGACAGAAAATATTTGACAATAGTACTTGAAGGATGACACTAACACAGAATAGAAAACATATTGCCGGCCATGCCCCAGCCAGCACCCGGGCGTGGCGGCTGGCTATGTTCACATCGACCGATTTTTCGCCGTCTGGTGTGCCACCGCAGTGATTGGGCCCTATTTCATTTTCCGCCGGTTTCAGCGAAAATCGGGGGTACTCGAGGTGTTTTTTTAGACTGATGCAACGCTTCTGGGTCAGACTATTTCTGGTATCAGGGCTGAGCTGTGCCGTCGGCCCAGGCTGCAACTCGGGCCAGCCGCATAAGATCAACTCCGCTGCCGAAATCGCGCTCAAGGGAGCTTTCGCCAACCGCGATGACAAGAAAATCCGCGAAGCGATCAAAGATGGTGCGCGCGTGAATATACGTAACCGAGACGGTTCGACGCTGCTCGAATATGCGGTTGCGGGGGGTGATAAGGACCTGGTGGAGCTGATCATCGACCATGGTGCCGACCTCAGCGCCACAACGCGCGGTTTTACGCCGCTAATGTCTGCCGCCTGGCATGGCCGCGTTGCCATGATGCGCATCATAGTCAAAAACGGCGCAGACCTGAATGCACGGGACGACTATGGACGAACGGCGCTCATGCTGGCAGTTTCGCAGAATAAGGCAGCGGCAGTAAAATTTCTGCTTAGCAAAGGCGCCGACAAAAATCTAAGAGAAAGTGACGGTTATACTGCACTCGATATCGGCATCAAAGAAAAACGCTACGCCATCGTCCAGTTATTGCGCGCTGCCGGAGCCAAAAGACAGGAAAATGCCGGCACCACCGCATACCACCCTGTGTCGCCGGAATTCACCTGTGAGGAGCGAAAACAATATCCACTGGTAGTCGCGTTCATCAGCTACGGCGCCGGCCCGAATATCAGTGCACCTGAAATATTGCGCAGCCTGATTCGCCGCTGGCCCAAACCTGTCAAATTCGGATCTGGCGGCTATGGTCCTGAAGGTGAACATTCCTATTGTTTTCCTTTTGAAGACCACACCGAAAGTGAACGGGACGAATTTTATGCGACACTGAAAAAGGAACTTGAATCTTTCCCCAGTGCTTCAGTGCGACAAGATACAACCATTCGCACGTACCCGGACTACATCCCCGGGCCGGGACAGACGAATGGCATGCCGCTGAAACATAAGAACCCTGACCGGCCGCGGCAGTATCTTCCACTGCGCAAGGGGCCAATGAAAACACCAAATAAACTCAAACATCACAAGACAAAATGACAACAGGCATAAGATTGGCGCGATGGAGAAAACAGAGAAACTGCAGACCTACCTGTCAGAAAAAGCCGGCAGGCCAATAAATATCTCTGACTTCCGGCAGCTCTCTGGCGGTGCCTGTCAGGATAACTATCTGGTGCGTATCGAGCAGGCGCATTCGGGAGAAAACAAAAGTGAAAACCTCGTGCTGCGCACAGATAAGGGTGGTGCGCTTTTAGGCAGCCTGTCGCGGCCGCAGGAATACCAGGTGATCGAAAAAGCCGTGGCCGCGGGTGTGCTGACACCACCCGTGAAGTGGCTGAGCGAAGACACCACGATCGTCGGTCATCCGTTTTATCTGATGCAGAAAATCGAAGGCACGGCGAACCCACGCGAAATTCTCAAGAATAAAAAAATCGACTTTAAAAAGTTGGCGACGGATGTAGCCTCGAATCTGGCTAAAATTCACAGCATCGAATACTCTCCCGCCATTCTGCCGTTTCTCGATCGCGGGTTGAAGCCCGGCACCGCAGACGTTGCACTCACCGCCATCGCCGATTGCCGGCGGCTGCTCGACGAACTGCCCGGCGGCTACCCGGGCATTGAACTCTGCCTCAACTGGGCAGAAGCGAACGCGCCGGTGACAGACAAAATTGTCCTCGCGCACAGCGATTTCAGGTCAGGTAATTTTATGGTTGAAGCCGGTGAATCCGCCCCCGCGGGGGGCAGACTCACCGGCATACTCGATTGGGAGTTCGCACACTGGAGTGACCGGCACGAGGATATCGGCTACATTCGCATGCGCGACTGGCGCTTCGGCAAAGTAAAAAACGAGATCGGTGGTTTTGCTTCCGCCGACGATTTCTATGAGCCATATGAAAAAACTGCAGGGGTGAAGATCGATCGGACAAAGGTCCGCTTCTGGGAAATTATGGGCAACCTGCGCTGGGCGATCGGTGCGGCGCAGCAGGGCGAACGCCACCTGTCGGGAAAAGACAAGGGCATTGAATTCGCTTCGATCGGCCGCCGCGTCGCGGAAATGGAGCTTGAGGCGATGCGCCTCATCGAAAACTAAGGAGAAACACGATGCAATACCGTCCCGAACATACCGATCTCATCGATGCCATTCAGGAATTTCTGATCAAAGAAGTGCTGCCGTTTGTCAAAGAGCAGGATGCGCTCGCCTACAAGACGCTGGTGTCGTGGAACATGCTCGGGGTCGTTTCCCGCGAGCTCAAGAACGGCCGACCCCTGCTCGAACAAGATGCCCAGCTACTCGCCAAGCTTTGCGGAGAAAAAACAAATGCGCAGATGATGGGCGACCGTGAATTGTGGCAACAGACACAAGCACTCGCGAAAAGCGCCGCGCGCTTAATTCGCCAGAAGAAGGCGATGCCTAAAAGTAACGAGTGGAATGCAGTTAAGGAAGTGCTGAAACACAACCTGCAAATATCGAACCCGCGCTACGGCACTGACTGATCAGCCGGATTTGCGTCGAGTTCGAGGCTCTTCTTTTCCCCACCGCTGACGTAGTTGACGCTTTGCAAAAAATGCAGCATGATCTGTTGCTCTTTGCCTTTCACTTTCTGTGCGAATGAACGGCGTACTGTAACGTGTTCGCGTATCTTTTCGTAAGTTGCCTGACTCACCAGAACGCTGTTGGCCTCACCCGATTTTTCGATCCGCGAAGCCGTATTGACAACATCGCCGAGCGCCGTCCAGTCCATGCGCTTTTTTGTGCCGATGCTGCCCAGAATCACCATGCCGGTATTAATACCGATACGCAGCTCGATCACTTCTTCACCGCTGATCTTGCGGTATTCATTAAGGCCTGAAAAGTTCTTCTGAATTTCGAAACCCGCAATCACAGCCTCAAGCGGATCGGGAAAAATCGCCATGATACCGTCACCGAGAAACTTATCGATGAAGCCATGGTGGTTCTCGATCGATTTCACGGCGATACCCATTGCGAGATTGAGCAGATCGATCACCTTCGACGGCTCGAGCCGTTCGCTCTTAGAGGTAAACCCGATCAGGTCGAGAAAAAATATCGTCAGCTCTTTATGCTCGTTGGGCAGTTTCAGAAAACCGTGGCGCAGACTTTCGTGCGCTTTATCGAGAATCATGTTGGGAATATACGGCCTGATGATACTCTGGATGTGCACGTTTTCAAAAATTGATCCCTCAGAGAGCGCGCCGGCATTTTCCGTGAGATTGATCGTCTGCCAGATGGTCTCGACCTGTTTCGTATCATGGTTCACAACGCCGCTGATATTGAACAAAATCTCACGCTTGCCATCCAGCGTGCTCACTTTCAGGCGGTAGTTTTCAAAATGATCAACCAGCGTGACATTAAAAGGCCCGGAAAAAACATCTTCGGTGAAGCGCGCTTTAATGAGTTTGGGAAATTGCTCTGCTTCCTGTGGCTGAATACCGAGTTCCGCAAGCAACTCATCTGAGACCTGCACCACATCACCCTTGTCGCTGAATACAACAATGCCGTACTTCAACCGGTCAAAAATGCGCGACACCATCTTCTCGGCAACTTCGCCGCTGTTGAGAATCTTGAGTTGTGTATTTTCATCTCCGTGAAAAACACTCAATGGAATTTCAACGCGTGCTATCGTCTTTTCCTTGCCTAATATGATCTGAAAATTGTGCGGAGACAACCCGAGTCCGCGCAAGGTCAGAAAGACCAACGTCCAGCCGAGCCCTGGTTTTTCCACTACCGCCGAATTTTCATCACCGTCGGTATCCATATAACGGTGTATGCTGCGCGAATGCGCCGCTTCTTTTAACAGCTTCTTCAGTTGTTCGTGCTCTGATTCGGGTGGCACTCCGTCGTTAATCACTTCGATGCGCAGCGCATCCGCCACTTTCAGACAACGGATCACAATCGCTATGCTGTGCTCGCGGCAGACACGCTCAAAATTGCGTGCATAGTTGGTCTCAATTTCATCGCGGAAAATTGCATTCCATTGCTCATAAGGAATGTCGCCCAGCCCGGTTTCTTTGATGGCGTATTCGAAAAACGTATGTTTGTATAACGCTTTCAGCGCATTATCGGCGAGCTCAAGTACAATCGACGTGATCGGACCGGCCATCTGCCGGCGGCCCAAATCAACGATGACTTTGCGCACGCCGTCTTTGATCTGCGATTTAATACCTGAATAAAGTTCATAAGCCGTAATCTCAAAAAGGACTTCGCTGTCCGTTGTCTGCTCTTCAACCATATGCATCAGCCGATCACCGAAAAAACGTGATAATAAGGGTCACGCTCGACGGCCTCTTTCCAATTGATAGTGGAAAGCGGCCCATCCACGGGAATTGCGAGCGGTGTACAGAATTCATCCACCGTCAACGCCTGTTGTTTTTCAAGATAGCCATAACCCTGAACTTTGGCCAATTGGTTCGCCAGACCTACTATGCGGATAATCTGCTGGTCTTTTTCGGGCAGCCGTGCAATCATGCTGTCTGTCGGTCGGTGCGAAAAGACTGCAACCTCGCGGAAAATATTCGGCAGATTCCAGATCTTGATAATCAGCTGTCCGACCGTCTGGCTATCCACGCCAAAAAGCTCGACTTCTGCCGCGCGAAACGGTTTGCCCGATTCAAAGGTCTTGTTAAAGACTTCAATGTATCTCTCGCGATCGAGCTGATTCAAAATAACTTTGCCGATGTCGTGTAATAATCCGCCGATAAAAACTTCTTCGGCAAGCTGCTTCCAGTGCATCTGCTCGCAGATGATCTTGCCCATGATCGATGTTACCAGCGAATGCTGCCAGACATACCGCCGAAAGCGCGCATAGTTGCCGCTCAGAAAAATGCTTTTGACAGAAGCGGCCGACACGATGGAAACAATCGTTCTGAAACCGATCATGCCGATGGCCTGCGGCAGCGTCCGGATTTCCTGGCCGCGCGAATAAAAAGTTGAATTGGCCATTTTCAGAATCACCGAGGCGATATTCTGGTCGGCGCGCAGCAGACGGTCTAGCTCGATAAAATCCATGCGCGTGTCGTCGCGCAGCTGCAGCACGGCAGATAGAACCTGCGGCTGAAACGGCAGGTGAATGTTGCGGAGCTTCTCTTCGAGCTGCGCCGCGTCGGTGGCATTGAATTTACCCTGCACTGTATGTTTCAGGTATGCAGACGGGCTGGCGCGTAAACAGGATTTATGGAATCTGTCAGAACTGTGCTTCGAGGGCGACTAGGGTTGAGAAGCCCTGGTAAAAAAGCCCACCCTCAGAACGCCTGCGGCCAAAAAAGCCGTTGACCAGCGCCTGCACAGAGAAGCGGTCATTGATTTTATATGTCAGATCTGCCGCGGCGATGCCCGATCCGTCAGCCAGGGACACGCTGCCATATGCGGCCGCCTCCCATTTGTTCGACTTAAAAAATTCGGGATCAGACAGGCGCACAAAACTGTAGTGCTGCCCCATGGAAAGAAAGTTGTAATTGAGATTTGCCGCGAGCAGAAACAGCCGGTAGGGGTTTCCCTGCGGCAGCACGAATGAACTATTTGTGTGACGGCTGCCCGCGAGCTCCAGGCCGTTGTACAGTGTATTTAACTGCGACGCCGAATAGCCTTCGCCGTTGTAATAATATTCGACAGAAAGATTGAGCTTGTTTTCAAACGTGTACTGGCCCCCAATAAGGCTGCGCACATAGAGCGCGTCGTCAGAACGGCTCTCGAAAGAATATCTCTCCGGTGCAACAAGCATCGGGCCAAAATAGACATCCTCACTGGCCTTATAGGGACTTAGCACCGATGAACCACGCTGCACACGCCCTTCGGCATGCAACTCCAGTGCGTCACCGAAAACTTTTGCCACCGCGAGGCCCGCGTTGTGCCGCGTTTTATAGAAATAATGCAGCGAGATATCGAAGCCGCCGACATACTGGTAAATTTTCAACCAGTGCGCCTGTTCACGGTTGAACTGCGTGAGCCTGTCCAATTCGGTGCGGATTTTCGCGTCGGAAACCTCACTCTGTCCGATGGTGGGTGCATACATGTATGACACGGCACCACCCTGCCAGAGGTATTCTGCGCGCGCCAGTATACTGCCCTCGCGGTTTTTCAGGCGGTAGCGGTTGTCGAAGTTATTGCCCGGCAGCGTCGTCGCATTGGCCATAAAATCCACGGGATTGCGCGAATAACCGACACCGTCGGTGAGGTTGCGTCGGCCAACGGTGAGAAGCAGTGACCCCGTCGGTCGCAGATTCACGTACGCCTCTTTCAGAAAATTGCGCGCATCGGTAATCTGTGGTTTCGCAGGTGTAGGTTCGCTGCCTTCATTCTGCAGATATACAAATGTGTCTGCCACAACCAATTCGGCGACCGGGTTGACTCCTGAACCCTGTACAATCGGTAGCTTGGCGTCGATACTGCCGAGCACACGATTCTGAAAGCGCGGTGTTCCCAGAATGTCGTCGGGGTTCAGCAGACTGTCGCTGCGCGGATTACCATAACCCGGCTCTTCGCGCAGCAGAAACTCGAAAATATTTTTCCGCGTTTCTTTCTCTTCGGGTACTTCTTCTACTACCTCAACCGGCTGCGCCGGTTGAGGTTTTTTCGCAGGCTTAACTGCTGCTGACGCAGCAGTTAAGCCTGCGAGCAACGGCAGCGCAATGACGGCGGCGCAGACCCGGCCCATCGTGCGCACGGTCATCTTAAGTCAGGCAATGCCGACTGCTGAAAGATACTGTCGGGAAAAGTTTTTGCGCCCATCGAAGTGTAGTGGATTTCGCTCTTCCAATCGGGTTTGATGCCGTCGATAATATAGACAATCGTAGGGCGTGTCGAACCGGCGATCGATTTATAGCCTTTGTACGTCGCATATTTCAATGGTTTGCCGGAGACCGCAAAGAACGTGGCTTTGACCGGGCGGTAGGTTTTGTGTTCCACCCAGTAGTGAATCTTGTGGTAACTGACGCGATTTTTCGCTGTCAGTTCGAGCAGGTAGCAGTCTTTACCCTCCGCCTTGTCATGCTTCTTCAGAATGGTCGAATTGTAGTCTTCGGCGTAGTTCACGCGTGCGACGTCGGCGTTCGACACATCGCCGATCAGTCGCTGCTGCGGCGAAATGCGAAAAGTGCGCTTTGACCCCGGAATATACATCCACAGGTCATCGTTGATCATCAGCATCGACTTGCCCTTCTCGCGCGGGGGATTAATGAATTTAACGACAGATGTTGTGCGGTCTTTAACATAAGTTTCCAGATACACCTCTTGTTGCGCCTGGTCTGGCCGCTCCGAAAGAACTTTGATCTTCATGCGGAACGAACCTTCGGGGCCACGCACACGGTCGGCCTTTGAAACAATGCCGTTGGCGTCTTCGGCCCAAAGCGGGGCCGCGCAGAGCGCAGCGCAGAGTAAAATTTTCATAACTTTCATAAATCCTCCTTTCGTCATACATGCCTCAGGGCATCAACCACCCTGAGCTTGGCCGCTTTCATCGCGGGATAGATCGACGCGACAAAGCTCGAAAGTACCGCTATGGAAAACCCGAGCACAAAACTGCTGGGATAGAGGCGCAATTGCAGCAGAAACCCTTCGCTGCTGCCAGGCGGTGGTGGCAGCAGAATTTTTGCATGGTTAATAATGAAGGCCACGCCCCCCCCGAAGATCATGCCAATCAGCCCGCCGATGAGCCCTAGCATAATACCTTCGATAATGAACAGCTTGAGAATCTGCCCGCCCTCGGCGCCCATCGCGCGAATTGTGCCGATTTCCTGCACGCGTTCGAACACCGACATGGTCAGCGTGTTGACGATCGAAAACACGACGACAAAAACGATGATCGTGGCGATGACCATGAACATACCGCCGAGAAACACCATCACCTGCTTGTAATAATCTGCCAGTTCGAGCCACGACACCATTTCGAGATCGTAACCCTTCGCGGCGAACGCCGCTTCGAGGTCTTTGCGCGCCCGCTCAGTCATATCTGTGTTATTGAGCATCACCACAATCTTGAGCACGTCATCAGTCGCAGCAAAGCGCTTGGCATCGACGAGCGGCATGATCGTCGCCACCTTGTCATATTCTTTGGAGATCGTCGAAAAGCAGCCTTTCCACAAAAGATCGGTCGCGTTGAGCGCGCCATTGACGCTCGCACCCATGAGACTCAGCAAATCACCGTCTTTGACTCCCAGCGCTTCACAGAGTTCATAGCCGAGCAATACAGCGCCGGAATCGGCACCTGTCAGCGCCTGACCGCGGCGCACATTGAGCGCACTGCTCGTGCCGTCATCGAGGGCCGACATTTTTCTTTCGGCATCGACCTCTATTCCTTGTGCCATAAAATTATACAACTGACC
>Ga0138256_10001995_pt1 | contig 21971 bp, 13 predicted proteins | sample KNB2016incub_MG_FD_105486 | JGI IMG/M metagenome (GOLD analysis project Ga0138256, IMG submission 105486) | Active sludge microbial communities from wastewater in Klosterneuburg, Austria - KNB2014incub_MG | ecosystem: Engineered > WWTP > Activated sludge > Unclassified | place: Austria... | reverse complement strand
GGTGCAACTCTGCGGTGATGGCGGCTGCCTCACCGTGCATGCGCAGACCGGCGATGTCGCACTGGACCCGAACGGCATCGTGCTGCTGGGTCCCTCACAGGACATACAGGTCCCCTTCCCCATTGGTACCTCCACCGTGGTGCCCAGCGGTGATACAGATCCGGAAAGCTGCGACGGCGTTGACAATGATTGCGATGGCGAGGTGGATGAGGACTTCATCTGGTACACCGACGCGGATGCCGACGGCTGGGGCGGCAGCGGTACGGAACAGGTCTTCTGCATCGAGCCCGGGGCAGGATTCGTACAGGAACCCGGTGATTGCGACGATACCAACGCGAGCATCAACCCTGGTGTGCTGGACCCTTGCAACGGCGGCGACGGTCTCGACAACGACTGCAATGGGACCATCGATGATGGTGATCTGCAGACCTGGTTCGCCGACCTGGACAGCGACGGCTACGGTGATGCGGACAACAGCGTGCTCGCCTGCGCCGCGCCGCCCGATCACACCGGCTCCTCCGGCGATTGCGATGACACCAACGACCAGGTGAACCCCGACGCGCAGGAGCAGTGCGACGGTCTGGACAACGATTGCGATGGCGAGGTGGACGAGGATTTCCTGTGGTACACCGATGCGGATGGCGACGGCTTCGGCGATACCTCCACCGGCCACGGGTCCTGCGTGCCTGTGCCCGGAGAAGTGCAAGTGGGTGGTGATTGCGACGATACCGACCCCGCGGTGCAGCAGGGCATCAGCATCGCCGTGCTCTCGGAAACCGGGGAGAACGGCACGGTGGAATTCATCGTCGCGCAAGGGTCCACGGAGATCGAGGGGGCCATCGCGGTGGGCAACCCGGATCCCGGTATCGGGATAACGGATGTTTGCGTCGCGACCGGTTGCTTCTCGATCGAACTCGTGAGTTCGGATATCCCGCTGTTGGAGGAAAGCTACGTGCAGCTCAGCCCCGAAGGCGGCTTCATCGGCTTCCCCACCGCGACCGGTTTCTCCGGCGCTGCGGGTACGCCCGTTGCCGAACTCTGCGACGGACTGGACAACGATTGCGATGGCGAAGTGGACGAGGACTTCCGCTGGTACGCCGATGTGGATGGTGACGGCTTCGGCGACGAGGCTACCGAGCAGGTGAGCTGCACGTCCCTGCCCGGCATGGTGCAGACCGGTGACGATTGCGACGATGCGGATCCCGCGATCACCACGATCGGATCGGCCTGCGATGATGGCGATCCGGCCACGGTGAACGACATCGTGCGCGCGAACTGCCAGTGCCTCGGCTTCCCGCAGGGCGGCTGCCCGCCGGGCGAGACGCCGGATTGCAACGGCAATTGTGCGCCGGAGGAATGGGTGGGCGATGGCACCTGCGACGATGGATCCTTCGACTGGAACGGGAACTTCATCTTCTTCAATTGCCCCGAATTCGGTAATGACCTGGGCGATTGCGACATCCCCTGCCCGCCCGAGGTCTGCAATGGTGTGGATGATGATTGCGACGGGCAAGTGGACGAGGACTACATCGTGTACACCGATCTCGATGGCGATGGCTACGGCGATGATGCCACGGCGATCGTGCAATGCGAACCCGATCCGGGACAGGTCTTCACTGGCGGTGATTGCGACGACAGCAACGCCGCGATCCATCCCGGGATGACCGAAGCGTGCGATGGTCTGGACAACAATTGCGACGGTTTCATCGACGGTTACACGGTGGCCTTCCAGAGCGGCTGCACCGATCCGATGGCGTGCAATTACGACCCGAACGCGATCTGCCCGGATGGGTCATGCACACAGGGCAGCATCACCGATGGCACCGAGACCTTTGCCACCGATTTCACCGCCACCGATGTGGATGGCAACCCGGTGAACCTCTTCGCGCTGCTGGCGCAGGGCAAGACCGTGATCCTCGACCTGTTCACCACCTGGTGCGCCCCCAGCATCGCGATGAACAATGCGGACTTCCTGCCGGATTGGTACGCCCACATGGGTCCGGCGGGAGCGGATCACATCCGCCTGGTGAGCATCGAGGTGGAGGATACCGCCACGGCCACCGGCTCGCTCGCGCCGTTCCTGGCGAATGCGACCTGGCCGTTCATCGCCAGCGGCGGCAGCGCGATCGCCGCGCAGTACAATGCGCTGGGCCTGTACAACAACCAAGTGCCCACGCTGGTGATGATCTGCCCGGATCGTTCTGCGCGCGTGATCTACCCCACCCCGGTCAACCTGCCGATGAGCGGCGTCTTCCAGTATGATCCGGAAGCGGCGTTCGAGATCCTCAATGAGCAGTGCGGATGCCGCGGTACACCCTGCCTCACCAACGTCGGTTGCATGGATGCGAACGCCTGCAACTACGATCCTTCCGCGACCTGTCCCGGTCCATGTACACAAGCACTGGAGTGGTTCGTGGACGCCGATGGCGATGGGCACGGGACCACATCATTGGGCATGCTCTGCACACAACCAGCGAATTCCGCGGCCGACAGCACGGATTGCGATGACGCGGATCCGGCGGTGCATGTCGGCTTCACCCTGATCGTACTCACCGAGGATGAGAACGACTTCGGCACCGCGCACTATGTGATCGAACATGCCAGTGGCGTGATCGAAGGCGACCTGGACCTGCCGGTGCAAACCCAAGGCATCGGCGAATTGCCCGTTTGCATCGGCGATGGCTGCTACTCCATCACGATCACCCCGAACGATGTACCGCTCTGGGAAGAAAGCTACTTGCTGTTCCCACAGGATCCGGAGGAATATGTTCCCTTCAGCACGGTGGATGGTTACCAGAGCGAGGGCACGCCTGAGGTCTGCAACGGCATCGATGATGACTGCAACGGCCAGGTGGACGATGGATTGCCGCATCAATACGCCGACAACGATGGGGACGGCTATGGCGATCCGCTGCAACCACTCCCTTGCGATACGCCGGGCGTGGCCAATGCCGATGATTGCGATGACACCGATCCGGCCATCAACCCGGATCAGGGCTGCGCCAATTGCTCCGCATCCAACCGCGCTTGGATCCTGGCGAACCAGAGCACCATCGAGGACATCGTAGGCACGTCCCTGAATGCCTGTCTCGGGTCGGGCGACTTCGTAGCATGCCTCACGGACCTCCTGGTACAGGAAACGCCGCTGCCTGCGGCGTGCGCGGCGTGCATCGCGCAGCGTTACGCATGCATCCTGAACAACTGTACGCCCCAGTGCCTCGGTGGCTTCGAAACGCCCACCTGCCAGGGCTGCATCCAGTCGAGCTGCAGCGCGTCCTATCTCGCCTGCGCGGGCTTCACGGACAACGATGGCGATGGCGTGGCGGTTGAGCAGGACTGCGACGACAGCGATCCGGATGTGTATCCCGGCGCGCCCGAGGTCTGCGACACCGTTGACAACGACTGCGACGGGCTGGTGGATGAAACACCGACCATCTACTTCATGGACCTGGATGGCGACGGCTGGGGCGATGAGAACAATACCGTGGAGGGTGGTTGCAGCCCGCCCTTCGGCACCACGAGCACCCCTGGCGATTGCGATGACGGGAATGCGGAGATCTTCCCCGGCGCACCGGAACTCTGCAACGACATCGACGACGATTGCAACGGCGCCGTGGATGACAATGCGGGAACGGCCTACTACGAAGATGCCGATGGCGATACCTACGGTGACCAGTCAAGCCAGACCTTCTCCTGCGAACCGATCCCGGGCATGATCACCCAAGGCGGCGATTGTGACGATACGGATCCGGACATCCATCCGGGCGCGATCGATCCGTGCGACAGCATCGACCAGGATTGCAATGGTGGCCCGATCCTGACCACCTGGTACCAGGACAACGACGGGGACACCTACGGCAACGATGCGGTCTTCATCTCCGATTGTACACAACCAGTGGGATATGTCCTGGCCAACGGCGATTGCGAGGACACCAACGCCAATGTGTTCCCTGGTCAGGGCTGCGGCAACTGCACATCGGTGGATCAACAGTGGTTGGCCACGAACCAGCAATTGCTCATCAACACCATGGGCGGCTGCGTGGGGCAGTGCTTCAACGACCCGAATTGTCTCACGATCTGCATGGAGGAGCAAGGCATTCCCTTGAGCGCCTTATGCCTGACATGCGTGACGGAGCACGTCTCCTGCTTGTTCGCCAATTGCACGGCCGCCTGCCTCAACTCGCAGGAGGAATGCATCCAATGCCAGGTGGAGGCGGGCTGTATGGCGCAACTGAACGCGTGCATGGGCATGACGGACCTGGATGGCGATGGCTGGTGGCAAGGCAGCGATTGCAACGATACGGATGCCGCCATCTACCCCGGTGCTCCGGAGCTCTGCGATGGACTGGATAACGATTGCGATGGCATCATCGACGAAGATCTCGTCTTCACCTATTACACCGATGGTGATGGTGATGGCTTCGGGCTTGATGGCACCGGCGTGCAAGGGAACTGTGAGCAACCGCCGGGCACCGCCACGCTAGCGGGCGATTGCGACGACGCGAACAACACTGTATTCCCCGGTGCGGGCGAGCTCTGCGACGGCATCGACAACAATTGCGATGGCCAGGTGGACGATGGGGCCGGCGAATTCTACTACACCGACGCCGATGGCGATGGCTTCGGCGACGATGTGACCGCGGTGCTCTCCTGCACACCGGTGCCGAACACGATCCTTCAAGGAGGGGATTGCAACGACGCTGATGCATCCATCCATCCTGGCGCGGCGGATCCGTGCGACAGCATAGACCAGGATTGCAACGGCGGACCGATCCTCAGTGTGTGGTTCGAGGATGCCGATGGCGACGGGTTCGGCAACGGCGCCGCACCAATCTCTGATTGCGTACAGCCCGTGGGCTACGTGGCCAACAGCAGCGATTGCGACGATACCGACGAGGATGTCTTCCCCGGCCAGGGTTGCAGCGACTGCACGCCCACGGAACAGGCATGGCTCGCCGATCACCAGGAAGAACTGCTGGCCACCATGGGTGCTTGCATGGTACCGTGCCTGGGTGATCCGGGTTGCCTGACCGCCTGTATGGTGAGCGAAGGCATCCCGGTGAATGCGATCTGCTTGAGCTGCGTCGAGGTCCATGTGGAGTGCATCTTCCAGGAATGCCTGAACGCGTGCCTCTCCTCACCTCAAGGGTGCAACGAATGCCAGGTGGAGTCCGGATGCCTCGGTGCGCTCGCGACCTGCCTCGGCCAGGTGGATGCGGACGGCGATGGCTGGTGGGCGGGCAGCGATTGCGATGATGCGAATGTGGCGGTGAATCCCTGGGCCATCGAACTCTGTGACGGCATCGACAACGATTGTGACGGACAAACAGATGTGGGTGCCGGTGATGACTACTACCCGGATGCCGATGGGGATGGCTACGGCGATGACAATGCCCTGGTGCTTTCCTGCACTCCGCTGCCCGGCTTCATCACGCAAGGCGGCGACTGCAACGATGCCGACCCGCTTGTGAACCCGCTCGCTACCGAGATGTGCAACGGGATCGACGACAACTGCGATGGACAGGTGGATGAGAACTGCGTGCTACTGGCGGCGCGTGTCCTCCTTGAAGGACCGTACAATTCCACAACCGGCCTGATGAACGACGGCATGCGCGCGCTGGGACTTGTTCCGACCACCGAGCCGTACACCGGTTTGGGCTACACGCACGTGGGTGGGGGTGGCGAAACGACCACCGCACCTGTGCTCGCCGTATCGGGCAACGACGCCATCGTGGATTGGGTGGTGCTGGAGTTGCGCGATGTGTTCGATCCATCGACCATCGTTGCCACACGCAGTGCCTTGCTCCAGCGCGACGGTGATGTGGTGGGCATGGACGGCATCAATGCCGTGAGCTTCAGCATCGGCACGGGCGAATACATGATCGCGGTGCGGCACAGGAACCATCTGGGTTGCATGGCGGCCGACGCGTTCCTGTTGTCGTCGACCGCGAGCGTCGTGGACCTCACCTTGAGCGCCACGACAACATTCGGCACCAGCGCACGCAAGACCAGCGGTGGTGCGGTGAGCCGACAGCTGCTCTGGGCGGGGGATGTCACTTTCAACCACATCATCAAGTACACCGGATCCGCCAACGACCGGGACCCCATCCTGGTAACAGTAGGCAACACCGCGCCCAACAGCACGGTGAACACGTACAGCACCCGCGACGTGAATTTGAACGGGCAGGTGAAATACACCGGAAGTGGTAATGACCGTGACCCTATCCTGGTGAACGTGGGCAACACCACACCGAACGCGACACGCACTGAGCAACTGCCGTAACGATCATGAACAAGCCCGGCACGGGGCGCCGGGAGCAACGGGCGGGGCCTACCATGTAAGGGGCGCCGTTCGTGCGTTCAGTGCGTTACGATGAAGCGCCGCACGGAAACACCGCTTGCCGTGACCGCCCGCAGCAGATAGGTTCCGTTGGCCAAGTATCCGGTGCCGATGCGCAAACGCTCGTTAGCCGCCGCGCGCAGCGGGGGGGCCAGCGCTTTCCCCGTGGCGTCCAGCAGACCCACTGTTCCCTTCTCCCGTAGGGTGACGAAGAGCGCCCCATCGGTCATCTCCATGTGCAAGGTGTCCGGTGCGCCCGTGGCGGCGATGCCCGCCAGGAGCACGGGCAGCTCCGCATGCAGCGCACAGCCATCCGTGTTCGTCGCGTCCACGGCGTACAGCCCGCCGGTGGTTACAACAAGGAAGGGATCATTCGCCCCAGCGATGGGCGTGCCGTTCCAGCTCCATTGATGATCGAGCAGGCCCGTGCCCGTGTACAGCACGCCGCCGTCCTGCGTGATGGCGATGGCGGGGCAGATGACCAGGGTGTCCGTGTTCGCGGAGCACCCGAAGGCGTTGGTCACCGTGGCCCACCACGTGCCGCTGCTGTCCGCGTTCACGCAGGTGTTGCCGGTGAGCACCGTGTCGCCGTCGTTGTACCAGATGATGCCGTTGGCCGTGCTGTCAGTGACGCAGAGCACCGCGCTGGCGGTATCAAAAGCGAGCGCGGGTTGCGGCACGGCGAAGAGCGTCACCGTGTCCGTGTCATTGAACACCTGTTGCGGGACCAGGCCGATGGACAGGCTGCCGTAGGTGCCGTTACCGAGCGTGAAGGGCGCGGTGCCGGTGGTGCCCTGCGGCATGTTGAAGGTGCCGAGGGCGTCGTCCTGGCTCACGGGATCCTCGTCGTAGAAGGCGATGGAATAGGGCGGCGCGCCCAGCACCTGGCCCACGTTGCCCCATGATGCTGATTGTACATCGTCCACGGTATTGCTGGTGTACGTATTGCCGTTGCCGTCCGTAAGGATGAAGTAGAGGTCCGGATCACCGGTGCAGGCGCCGAAAAGACTGGGCTCCTCCACGTCGCCGCACCAGTTGTCGTTCACGCCGTCGAGGGCCACGCCGTCCAGCACGTACCCGCCGATGGTGGTCTGCAGGGCTATGCTGTACGTGCCTGGCGCATCATAATGCTGCGTGCTGCTGACGGCATCGCCGGTGTTGCCGTTGCCGAAGTCCCACGCGTAGGTCACGGGCGCACCCTGTCCGTTGATGAGCGCGTTGAACTGCACCTCGGCGCTGCCGCAGCCAGTGGTGGGCGTGAAGGTGAAACTGGTGTTGCCGCCGGTGCCGGGCAGCACGTTCAACACAAGGGACAGCTGCTCGTTGGCGTTGATGGGCAGGCCGTTGTATTCCACCCCCGCGATGATGCTGATGGTGATGGTGTACGTGCCCGCGCTGATGGGCGTTCCGCAGATGCGCGCGCAGCCGTGCTGGTCCTCCTGCGGGTGGTACACGCCCGAGGGCTCGCTGTAGCCGATGTCCAGCCCGTACGGGAGCCCGCTCACGTTGGTGATGGTCATGAGCATGAAGTCCACGTTGAGGCCGGTACCCGGATCGGTGAAGTTTTCGGGCAGCCAGAAGGTGACGTCCGTGCTGTAGAACTCACCGGCCACGGCGTCGGGCGGTTGCACGGGGCAGAGTGTGGGATAAGCGGGGTCCGCCGAGCAGCCGAGGTCAGGGGCGCAACCGTCGCATTGGGCGCGCAACGCGCCGTGCGCGAACGCGGCGAGGCCGAGCGTGTATCCGGAACGGATCAAGAACAACTGGAGCGCACGGTTCAGCATGACGGCCAAACTACGCGCCTTGCGCGTACCGCGTACCGAAGGCGCCGGCTCAGGCCGCGCGTAACCGTCGCAGCGCCTTCTCCACCCGCTTCTTCTTCGCGGCGTTGGGAAGCTCGGGCAAGCGCTCCTCCAGGATGCGGCGCATCGCATTCACGTCCTGCGGGAACGTGATCGCCGCGACCAGCTCGGCATACATCGGGAACTGGTTCACCGGCGCGGTCCGCAACTGCTCCATGAGCAGCGGCATGGCGGTACGGGCGAAGCGCTCGTGCGCGGCCAGCTTGGCCAGCGTTCGCACGGCGTGGTCACGCGTGATCACCGTGCCCCGGTCCACGGCGGCCATGATCTGCGGCAGGATCATGAACACGGCGTCCGGCTTGATGGTGGCGATACCGTCGATAGCGCACATGGCCCCCCACACCAACCGGTTATCCGGATTGGCCAACAGGTTCTTGAATTGCGCGATGAAGGGCGCGATGAGGTCCGGCGTTCGGTAACCCACTTCATAAAGCGCTTTCAGCGCGTCGCTCTTCAGGGCCTTGTCCTTCCCGTTGAGCACCTCAACGAGCTCTCGGATGGCGACGATGTTCTTCTCTGCCGCAATGGTCTCGGCCAATGCGATATTCGGCTGTTCATCGGCGCGGCCGAGGGAGGTGGCGAGTTGGGCGAGAGCGCTCATGGGCAAGGCGGCCAATTGGATCGGGCCGATGGCCCGCTCGTACGCATGGTCATCGTTCCGGGTTTCGCGAGCGGAGCGAAGCGATCTGTAATTCACCAGCGAACCGATCCATTACTTCTTCTTCCCGGCCTTCTTCGTTGGCTTATTCGCTGATGTGGTCTTCTTGGCCGCTGACCTTCCAGCCGCTTTGGCCGTCTTCTTCGGCAGGGCGTTCACATAGGCGAGTGAAAGTTTGATCCACTTGTCGAGTGCGGCCTTGGTCCCCACCGCATCAGCATCCACGAAGAGAAAACCCTTCATCCCGGGCTTGCCGAAGGTCATCGGTTTCGCGCCGGGCCATTGCAGGATCTCCGCATGCCGTTCGCCATCGAACCGCGCCATGAAGTCGCCCTTGTTGGTTATGCCGACACTCATGTTGCCGTTCACCATGAAAGCAATGCCGCCGAACATCTTCTTGGGTTCGGCCTTGGCACCGTGGGCTTTCAGGGCCTCGGCGATGCGTTGTTCGAGGAGCGGGTCGTGGGCCATTTTCTTGATGGTTGTCATGCCGGGCCCGACCCGCCCTGCGGGCTGGCATCGCGAAGATCACTTCTTCGGCACGTACCGCGTGGTGTTCGGGTGGAAGGTGCGCCAACTGTGCCAGAACTCCTGATAGGCGGGAATCGGCTCGCTGTGGCTTATGGTCATGTAGGATAGTTCACCGGACAAGGAGTCGGTTGCGTAACCGCTGGCGGTCGTTCTGAGGATGTTCACATCGAACGAAACCGTATCACCTTGGAATACTTGGTCCCTGCCCGACCAAGCGATGGCGGGTTGCTGGACAATGATGGTGTCGCCAGAGAACGTGTCCCGGATCGCGCCGAGCCGGACAAGGTCGTTCCAATCATACGCCCGTGCATATCCCTTGTGCACAACGCCCACCACCCAGCTCTTCATCTGCCAGCTCGCCGTGTCCCGGTATTCCAGCGATGAAGCGATCGTGCCCTCGTCGTAGTCCACCAGACCGGCGTATTGTTCCGTGAAATGGGGATCCGGCTGGAATACGAGGCCCTTCGGGTGAAGCGATGCGAATTCCGCGAGCGTGAGTTGGGCGCTCGGCACTTCTTCGAGCCGCTGTCCCTTCAGCGGCCCCGCCACGCACTCGCCGTTCACCTGCCTCCACCAGCTGCCCGTGCGGCTGTCCTCGAACATGGCGTTGAAATGGTCCATACCCACCAAGCGGAATGTTTCCGGCTGGCCGTTCACCTCCGGCTTCCACGCACGGCCCGTGCGGCACACAGTGCAATGGGTGATCAGCACCAGTTCGCCACCCACGGTGTCCAGCACCTGATGGTGGTAGCCGATGAGCTCGATGGGATAAGCGCGCGCGTCACCGTTGCGCTCCACCACGATGGCCAGGTGGTTCGCCACACTATCCGGCATTGCTCCCCTCTCCCCGGGAGAGGGGATGGGGGTGAAGGTCTTCTCCTTCGGCGGGTAGAACATCTTGTCCGCCATGAACCTGAAATTGAACGCGTAGAACACCAAGGCGCACAGGGTGGCGGGCAGGATCACCGAGATGCGCTTCCACCAGTTGCCTTTGCGCAGGTAGTGGAGGAACGGGCCCAGGAGAAGGGCGAGCCCGATCAACCGCACCCACCAGATGTTGGTGTGCAGCCAGTAGGCGATGTTCACCTGGCGCAGGTCCGTGGCCACATCCTCCTGACTGCCAGGGAAGGGCATGATGTAATAAACCCGGAGGATCTCCGGCACCACGAGCAGGAGGGTGCCCAGCAGGAAGGCCGCTACACGCATGGCACAAGGGTAGGCCGATCCGACGAATGGGGCGTTGCCTGCATGCGGAAGCGGGGAAACGGCTTACGAACCCCGGATATGAACGGAGCGGGTCCGTGGGGTTATCTTTGCCGCCTTCCTTGACCATGGCGAAACCCTCTACCCCTGCAACAGCGGACCTGGCCGAACTGCCCCTGACGGACGAGAAAACCACGCGTCAATTCGTGCTGAAGGTGGGCGATCAGCGCGCCCGCATCGAGTACGACCACCAGGGCGACCGCATCTTCCTTACCCGTACGGACGTGCCGAAACAGCTGGCCGACTGCGATGCGCACCGCGTGCTCACCGAGAAGACCTTGAGCCACGTGGAATCACAGAAGCTGAAGCTGATCCCCCTGTGCCCCAAGGTGAAGGATTTCCTGCGGCAGAACCCCTCATGGCAGCGCCTGCTGTTGAAGGGCGTGCAATTGCGCTGAGCTGCGCTGGATAATGTTCCGTGGCGCGTATGGCGCTTGCGCCGCTATTGCCCGCCGGGACCTTCCGTCGCCATATCGTCCAGGTAGCAGCACTGGCTGGCGAGCCCCAGCTTCAGTTGCTTACCCTCCCAGTCCAGCCCGTCATACTGCTTGTCGCTCAAGCGACGGCCGAGGTCGTCATAGCGGAGCCAGGTGCCGAATTTGCGGCCGTCCACGTAGCGGCCTTCGGCGCGCAGGGTGCCCGCATGATCGTAGTAGCGGAAATCGCCATGCGGGACCAAGGCGGCGGCATCGTCATAGTGGCCGGTCATCAGGGTAAACCCGTGCGGGGTCTGCACGCGCACCGTGTAACCGTGCTTCTCCGGGGTGATGGTGCGGATGTACCGGGCTTCCTTCCGGCGGGCGCAGGGCTCGTACCGGTCGTTCACCAGCTCGATGCGCGAAGCCGCGCAGGTGGCTGCGAGCGCCGGGCTTTTGCGCAACAGGTCGAACAATTCCTTGTCCACCAAGGGTAGCGCCGCGTACTGGGCGGACACGGTGTGTACAGGGAGGGCGAGGAGGGCGGCAACCGGTAAGAGTCGCAGGATCTTCATCGGCACGGTGGAATAGTGAGGCAAATGTTGAAAAAGTATCGACCAACTCCGTGAAAATTTCGACGAATGTTTGTGCCAGGGGTCACATGTTGTGTGGTCGGCCACGGAGCAAGGCCATGTCCTGAGCGGTCCTCCGGGTGAACGGGCAGGACATGACCGACCGCTACCACAGGCTCCGCGCGCGGCCGGCCCCGTACTTTCGCGGCCCTTTCACAAGATCCCGGTGCCGCGCATGGCGGGCCGGGGCCTTCAGCCGCTTGGATCATGTCCGTAAGAGTCCGTTTCGCCCCCAGCCCCACCGGCCCATTGCACATGGGCGGTGTGCGCACGGCCCTGTACAACTACCTCTTCGCCCGCAAGCACGGCGGGCAATTCCTGCTGCGCATCGAGGACACCGACCAGACGCGCTATGTGCCGGGCGCCGAGGACTACATCAAGGAGAGCTTGGACTGGTGCGGGCTTGTTCCGGACGAAAGCCCGTGGGCGGGCGGCCCCGACGGCCCCTACCGCCAAAGCGACCGCAAGCACCTGTACAAGGCCTACGCCGACGAGCTGATCGCCAAGGACAAGGCCTACTACGCCTTCGACACGCCCGAGGAGCTGGATGCCATGCGCGAGCGCCTGCAGGCCGCCGGGGTGGCCGCGCCCGCCTACAACACCGTCACGCGCGAGCACATGAAGAACTCCCTCACCCTCAGTGCCGATGAGGTGAAGGACCGCCTCGCGCGCGGCGATGCCTTCGTGGTGCGCTTGAAGGTGCCGCGCCACGTGGAGGTGCGCTTCGAGGACATCATCCGGGGTTGGGTCACGGTCCACAGCGCCAACATCGACGATAAGGTGCTGTTCAAGAGCGACGGCATGCCCACCTATCACCTGGCCAACATCGTGGACGACCACCTGATGCGCATCACCCACGTGATCCGCGGGGAGGAATGGCTTCCCAGCGCGCCACTGCACGTGCTCATCTACGAGGCCTTCGGCTGGGAGCGCCCGGCTTTCGCGCACCTGCCCCTCATCCTGAAGCCCGACGGCAACGGCAAACTGAGCAAGCGCGATGGCGACCGTTTGGGTTTTCCGGTATTCTCCCTGGACTGGACCGACCCCGTGACCGGCGAGAAAAGCAGCGGCTACCGCGAACGTGGTTATTATCCCGAGGCCTTCATCAACATGCTGGCGCTGCTGGGCTGGAACCCCGGTACCGACCAGGAGATCATGAGCATGCGGGAGCTGACGGCGCTCTTCGACCTGGACCGCGTACACAAGGGCGGCGCCCGGTTCGATCCCGAAAAGACCAAATGGTTCAACCAGCAGTACCTGCGCATGCGGCCCGATGCCGAACTGGGCGCGCAGCTGATGGGGCTCCTGAAGGAACAGGGCATCATCACCACCCCGGACCGTGCCGCCCGTGCGGCGGGCCTGCTGAAGGAACGCGCCACCTTCGTGGCCGACATGCTGGAGGGCGCGTACCTATTCACCACCGGATCCCCGCTCACCGGTAATGCCGTCGCGGGGACCGAACTGAAGAAGCGCTGGAAACCGGAGGTCGCCCCCGCCATCGAGGACTACATCGGTATCCTGGGCACGTTGGAGCCCTTCACACCGGAAGCCCTGGAAGCCGCCTTCAACACGGTGCTGGCCGGGAAAGGGATGAAAACAGGCCAGGTGATGCCCGTGTACCGCCTCTTCGTGGCGGGCCGCATGCAGGGCCCCGGCATGTTCGACGTGAGCGCCCTGCTGGGCCGGGAGGAGGTGATCGCCCGACTGAAGGCCGGCCTGGCCCTTTGCGTGTCATGGGCGTGATCGAGGTCTCCGGCATTCGGGCTTTCGGCTACCATGGCTGCCTGCCCGAAGAGGCCCGTATCGGCGGCCGTTACCGCATCGACGTGCGCGTGGAGGGTGACTTCACGGAGGCGGAACGCAGCGACGACCTGCGCGACACCATCGACTATGGGCGCGTCACCGCCATTGTACGCGAACAGTTGACCATTCGCAGCGCGCTTATTGAGCAGGTGGCCCGGCGCATTCTCGACAACCTGCAGGCGGCCTGGCCCGGCGAATACAGTTGGCGTGTGCGCTTAGTGAAGGAGCATCCGCCGGTGGATGGCGCGGTGGACGAAGTGGCCTACATGCTCGAGAGCCGTAGTTAGGGTCCGAACGGGCTCTTGGACAGGCCAACGGGATGTTCCGGCGAAATCCCCCCATGGCCAGCCCCTTTCCCCTACTTTCGCCGCCCGCTCGCAACGGTCACGTGGCCGAGTGGCTAGGCACAGCTCTGCAAAAGCTGCTACAGCGGTTCGAGTCCGCTCGTGACCTCAACAGGATCCCTCGCCCATGGCGGGGGATCTTCGCTTCAATACGGTTACTTTGTGCGGATACCGATCGCGGTCCGGCCGCGTTCTTACTTGCCTTCGCCCCCCTTGCGCATGATCGCAGCCCGATACGCCCTCCTGCTCGGTTCCTTCTTCGGCCACTTGGCCACCGCCCTCGCCCAGCCCCCCATCGGCCAATGGCGTGACCATTTCAGCTACACCACCGCCGTGGCCGTGGTGGAGGGCAATGGTTCGGCCTATTGCGCCACGCGCAATGGCGTGTTCCGTTTTGATCCCACCACCAACGAGACCGAACGGATCAACAAGACCAACGCGCTGAACGACGTGGAAATAAGCGCCCTGGGCTGGAGCACGGCCCGGAACGCGCTCGTGGTGGGCTATGCCAACGGCAATGTGGACGTAGTGTCCAGCGGGTCCAGTGTCAACCTCAGCGACATCAAGCGGAGCTCGATCATCGGCGACAAGCGCATTTACGGCATCACATGCGAGGGGGACCTGGCCTATCTCGCCTGCGGTTTCGGTATCGTGGTGCTGGACCTGGCGCGCAACGAGGTGAAGGACACCTGGTTCATCCTCCCCAACGCCGCGCAGGGCCGGGTGAACGCGATCACCATCCACCAGGATTCCATTTACGCGGCCACGCAGGCGGGGCTGTACAGCGCGTGGCGGAACGAACCCAACCTGGCCGCGTTCACCAACTGGCACCTGCGCACGGACGCGCCCCAGGCGAACGGTTGGTTCTCCCAGGCCGTCTCGTGCGGCGGGCGGCTCTTCGTGAACTGGACGCAGCCGCCACCGAGCACGGCGGAAACGGATACGTTATACTACTGGGACGGCAGTTGGCACGTACTGGAGAACGCCAATGGACGTGACGTACGTTCCCTGTCCGTTTCGCCGGACGGCCAGCGGCTGGTGGTGGGTGTTACCTACGAGGTGTTCCAGTATGACGCTTCGCTGCAGCGCGTCTTCAACGAGAGCATGGCCGCAGGCGAGCACATCATCGTGAACGGCGCGGCGGGCGCTTCGAGCGGTGGCGTTTGGGTGGCCTGCCTGTGGACCGGCCTGGCGCGATGTGACGGGGGGGGGGGCGGCCTGATGATGGCCCCCAACGGGCCTCGCTCCAGCAGCGTGGTCGATCTGGACATCGGCGGCGGGATGCTCATGGCGGCCACCGGCGCCGTCAGCGGGAACTGGGGGAACGCCTACGGCCACGCGGGAATTTTCTTTTTCCGCGACGGTGAATGGCGCACCGTGCAGGAGCAGGACGACCCGCTCATGCAGGGCGTGAACGACTATGGCGGCGGGGCTGTGGACCCCGTGGCCGTGCTGGCGGATCCGAATACGCCCGGCCATGGGTATTCGGGGCATTGGGAGGAGGGTATACTGGAATGGCGGGATGCTGTTGCGCAGACCATCTTCAATGCCGGCAACAGCTCGCTCGGGCTCGGCGGCGACCCGGCGCAGAACATCGTCTACGTGGGCGGGCTGACCCTCGACGAGGACGGCAACATCTGGGTCTCCAACGCTAACACGCAGAAGTTGGTCAGCGTGCGCAAGAAGGACGGCTCCTGGAAGTCCTTCGACCCGGGCAATCTGCTGAGCGGCAACCACCTCGTTTCCCGTATCACCGCGCTGACGAACGGACAGAAATGGCTCGTACGGCCACGGACGAACGGCCTGCTGGTCTTCACCGATGGCGGTACCATTGATGACACCGGCGACGACCAGTGGAAGGTGCTCACCACCTTCGAGAACCAGGGCAAACTGCCCACGGCGGACGTGTTCGCCGTGGCCGAGGACCAGGATGGCGAAGTGTGGGTGGGCACCGGCAAGGGGATCGCCGTATTCTACTCGCCCGACGCGATCTTCAGCGGGGAGAATTTCGACAGCCAGCAGATCCTGATCGAACAGGACGGCAATGTCCAGATCCTGCTCGAAACGGAGGTGGTGAGCGCCATCGTGGTGGACGGTGGCAACCGCAAGTGGCTGGGCACACAGACCAGCGGTGTCTTTCTCGTGAGCCCGGACGGCAACGAGCAGATCGCGCACTTCTCCAAGGAGAACAGCCCGCTGCCCAGCGACAATGTCACCGACATCGCCATCGACGGGGCGACCGGCGAGGTGTTCTTCGCCACCGACCAGGGCATCGTGAGCTACCGCGGCGAGGCCACGGCCGGCGGCCGCGAGGCCAGTTGCGCCAGCGTGTTCCCCAACCCGGTGCGGGAAACATACCAGGGGCCTGTGGCCATCACGGGCCTGATCGCGGACAGCGACGTGCGCATCACCGACATGGCCGGCAACCTGGTGTTCCGCACCATCTCCTACGGCGGTCAGGCCATCTGGCCGGGTACCGACCTCAACGGCCAGCGTGTGTCCACCGGCGTGTACCTGGTGATGGCCTCCTCGCCCGACGGCCTGCGCCACTGCAATACCAAGGTGCTGGTGGCGCGTTGAGATGCTCCTGACCACGCGCGCGGTGGTGCTCCGCACCGTGAAGCATACTGATGGCCGCGTGGTGCTCCGGGCGTACACAGAGCGCCTTGGCCTGCGGTCCTGCCTTGTGCGCACGGGCTCCAGGAACGCATCCCGCCCGGCAGCGCTGCAACCCCTGGCACGGGTAGAGATCGTGCTACCGGATCTCGGGGAGACCGGTCTGCGCACCGCGCGCGACCTCCGTGTGGACAGGCCATACGTGCGGGCGCCGCACGACCCGTTGCGCGGCGTGCTGTTGCTCTTCGCCCAGGAAGTGTTCAACAAGACCCTGCACGAGGAAGCGCCGGACGAGGAACTGTTCGCGTTCGTGCAGGACACGCTTGAGGACATTGACGCCGGCGGCGACCCGGCGCACCAGCCCCTGCGGCTGCTCGTCGGGCTCATGAAACACCTGGGCTTCTTCCCGGAGGCGCCCAAAGAGGGCGCATCGCGATTCGACCTGCGCGATGGGGTCTTCTTCCGGGGTCCTTCGCCGCACGGCTTCTGCATGGAGCCGGACCCGGCGGCCCTGTTCGCCGTGCTGATCGAGCGGTCGGAAGGCGATGCTTCCTCCCAAGAGCCCCTCCGGTCGCGCTCCGATGTCCGGCGCCGCCTGTTGGACGACCTGCTGACGTATTACCGCCTGCACGTGGAGGGCTTCGGCGAACTGCGCTCCCCGGACGTGCTGCGCGCGGTGCTGGAATGACACCGGGCTAACTTGCCGCCTTGCTGGCGCAGGTCCACCCTGTGCCCCGCGCCCCTGATCCGATATGCCAACCGACGTGTCCACCACCCCGCCGCAGGCCAAACAGGTCCCGCACGAAATGGCCATCCATGGCCACACACGCAACGACGAGTACCATTGGATGCGCTTGACCGAGGAACAGCGCGAGGCCGACCCGCCCGACGCGCACACCTGTGAGGTGGTCGACCACCTCAACGCTGAAAATGCCTATGCCGATTCGCTGCTGGCCCCCGTGAGCGGGCTGCGCGAAACGCTCTTCGGCGAAATGAAGGCCCGGGTGAAGGAGGAGGACCTCAGTGTGCCTTACCGCGAGAACGGCTACTGGTACAACCATCGGTTCGAGAAAGGCAAAGAGTACGCGGTACACATGCGGGCCATGGCGGATCCGGACGGGAGCATGCCGACGCAACTGGAGGACTTCATCGACGAGAACGCCATGGCCCAAGGGCACGAATTCTTCGACCTCGCTGATTTCGAGATCGCCCCCGGCAACCGGCTCTGCGCCTACAGCGTGGACACAGTAGGCCGCCGCCTCTACACCATCCGCTTCCGCGACCTGGTTTCCGGGGAAGAACTGCCGGACATCATCACCAATACCAGCGGCGGTGGCGCCTGGGCGGACGACCGCACCTTCTTCTACAGCCGCAAGGACCGGACGCTCCGGAGCCACAAGATCTTCCGCCACACCCTCGGCACGCCCGAGAAGGACGACGTGCTGGTGTTCCATGAAAAGGACGGCGCGTACAGTTGCGACGTGTACCGCGACCGCAGCGAGGCCTTCGTGATGATCAGTACCGGCAGCACGCTGAGCACTGAGGAATGGTACCTGCCCGCAAACGACCCGCTCGGGCGGTTCACCGTGGTGCTGCCCCGCGAGGAGGAGCACGAGTACGGCGTGCAGCATGCCAGCGGCGAGTTCTTCATCCTCACGAACTGGAACGCGCAGAACTTCCGGCTGATGAAATGCCCGGTGGGCGATACCCGGAAAGAAGCATGGACCGAAGTGGTGCCGCACCGGGAGGACACGCTGCTGGAGGACGTGGACCTCTTCAAGGACCACATGGTGCTCAGTGAGCGCAGGGACGGCCTCACCCACCTGCGCGTGCGCAAGCTGAGCACGGGCGAGGAGCACCCCATCGTCTTCCACGACCCGGCCTACGTGGTGTACAGCGGGACGAACCCCGAGTACGACTGTGACAAGCTGCGCTACGGATACACGAGCCTCACCACGCCGAACAGCGTGTACGAGCACGACCTGAACACGCGGGAGGACAGGCTCCTCAAACAGCAGGAGGTCATCGGGACCTTCAACGCGGCGGACTACGCGAGCGAGCGCGTGTGGGCGCCCGCGCGTGACGGCCAGAAGGTGCCGGTGAGCATCGTCTACCGTAAGGGTACGGCCATCAACGGCACATCACCGTTGCTGCTGTACGGCTACGGATCGTACGGCCACAGCCTGGACCCCGTTTTCAGCAGTGCGCGGCTATCGCTGCTTGATCGGGGGTTCGTCTATGCCATGGCGCACATCCGGGGCGGCGAGGAGCTGGGCCGTGCCTGGTACGACAACGGCAAGATGGAGCACAAGACGAACACCTTCACCGACTTCATCGACAGCGCCGAATATTTGCTGAAGAACAGGTATGCGGACCCGGCGCGGCTGTTCTGCATGGGCGGCAGCGCGGGCGGCCTGCTCGTGGGCGCCGTGGCCAACATGCGCCCCGACCTCTGGAACGGCGTGGTGGCCGAGGTCCCCTTCGTGGACGTGGTGACCACCATGCTCGACGACAGCATCCCGCTCACCACCGGCGAGTTCGATGAGTGGGGCGACCCCAAGGAAAAGGCGGCCTACGACCGGATGCTCAGCTACTCCCCGTACGACAATGTGAAGGACGCGGAGTACCCCGCCATGCTCGTGCTCACCGGGTTCCACGACAGCCAGGTACAATACTGGGAGCCGGCCAAATGGGTCCAGCGCCTGCGGGGGCGCCAGCTGGGCAATGCGCCGATCCTGCTGAAAACCAACATGGACGCTGGCCACGGCGGGGCGAGCGGCCGTTTCGAGCGGTTGAAGGAGGTGGCGCTGATCTGGGCTTTCCTGCTCTGGCGTGCTGGGCGGGCGTGAACGCCGTCCTCAACTCGCGAGGCTCTCCACATGCACGATCTCCTCGGGGCGGAGGGCGATCACGCTTACCGGTTTCTGCGGATCGCGTTGCAGGCGCTCGTAATCGCCGATGCTCGCGAAGAAGAGCGTGCGCTTCTCCAGGCCTTCCACCTCCCAGATCACGCCGAACACCTCCTTGCCGCTGCGGAGCTTGAATCTGCAGTGCTTGTTGACGTAGGGGCGGATGCGGGTGAGTTCCATGGTGGTGGGCTGATCGACGGGGAAGTCGTCCGGACAGGCACCGCAAAATAGGCGACGGCCGGTCCGTGGCACGCGCTGAATTATCAACAACGTTCGACGGCGCTCAAGGAGAACGGTGGGAGAACGGAGGCTATTGCCTGACCGTCAACGTGAAGCTTCTGGCGGCCCGCTGGACAGGGCGTGTGGAAAATACCCGGCCGCCGGTGCGGCGCACGGTCACCCTTTCTGGACGGCCACCTTGATCTTCCGGCCCACTTTCAACTGCTCCACGTCGGAAGCATCATTGATGCGGCGGATCCCCTCCACCGTGGCCCCGGGGTAGCGCTTTGCGATGCCCCACAGGGTATCTCCCGGTTGCACGGTATGGAAAATGATCTCCATGGCGCCGCTGTCCTCCCGGGCGGGCTCTTTGGCCGCCGTGGTGGCGGGCTTCGCGGGTGCGGCCTTGCGCACGATGAGCTTCTTGCCGGGTTGCAAACGGTCGCTTTGCAGCCCGTTCCACGCCTTCAGCTGCTTCACGCTCACGCCGTGCTTCTGCGCGATGGTGCCGAGCGATTCGCCTCGGCGCACGATGTGCGTACGGTTGGTGGCGGCGGTGCCATGCGGAGCGGGGCCGGCGCTCTGTGCCACTTGGGACATGGGCAGTGCATCGGGCATCCAGCTCTTGCGGATGCTGTCCTCCTGGTCGATGAAGCCGGCCACCAGCGTGCGCGGCAGATAGAGCGTGGCGGTCTCGCCGGTGTTCGGCACGTGGCCGCGTTTGTACACCGGGTTCAGGTCCAGCAGTTCCTGCGCGTTGCCGCCGAGTATCGCCGCCATCCGGGCCAGGTCCACCGGGTAGTTCACCCGCACGGTATCCACCTCGTACGTGCAATAATTCGGCATGATGGGGTAGATATTGTGGTCGGCCGCGTGCTTGAACAGGTAGTTCACCGCGATGAACGCCGGCACATAGCCGCGCGTCTCCCGCGGCAACTGGTCGTACACGCCCCAATAGTCCTTGCCCCCGGAGCGGCGCATGGCCTTGTTCACGTTCCCGGGGCCGCAGTTGTACGCGGCCAGAGCCAGTTCCCAACTGCCGAAAATGCGGTACAGGTCCTTCAGGTAGCGGCAGGCGGCGTCGGTGCTCTTGTACACGTCGCAGCGTTCGTCCACGTAGCTGTCGGCCCGCAGGCCGTACAGCTTGCCGGTGCCGATCATGAACTGCCAGAGGCCCACGGCGGCGGCACGCGAGCGGGCACCGGGGTACAGCGCACTCTCCACCACGGCCAGGTACTTCAGCTCCTGCGGCAGGCCATGACGGTCCAGCGCCTCCTCGAAAACGGGGAAGTACAACTGCGCCAGGCCCAGCATACGCGCGGCCTGTTCGCGTTTGCGTATGGTGTACATGCCGATGTAGGACTCTACCGGCGCGTTCCACGTGAGGCTGAAGGGGGTGCGCGCGTCCAGCTCGGCCAGGCGCTGGCGCATCACCTCGGGCGACCATTTCGGCGTGTCCGCAGGGGCGAAGCCATGCGTGTTCAGCGCTTCCACCTCCGTGGTGAAGGGGTCGTTCTTCAACCAAGGCAAGGCACTGAGGGCATCGATCCGTTCCAGGACCTCGTCATACGCGGGTACGGCATCCTGTGCAGCGATGGGCAGTTGGGCAAGAGCGGCCACAAACACCGCCGTCACCGGCCGGAAAAAACGGGTCAGTTCCATGGGGACGCGAAAAGTAACCCTCTTACGCATGCCGCCCCGCATGGTTCTAGGGCGTCATACACGATCGCCCGTTCACGGGGCCTTCGGCGAACGGAGGGAAATCCCCGACGGACGGGAGGACGGGCACGGCAGGGCATCAGAGCAACAACGCCCTGGAAGACCGGATCTGTATGGCCTTAAAAAAGACCCCACAACGCACCGCCCGCCCCAGGGCGCTTTCACTTGCCGTACATTACTTCCTCCTCCCCCGCCCTAGGCTCCTCCGCTGCCGCTCTCTCGACTGTGTCTGCGCCCGTTTCCGCCCGGCGCGGTCCTCCGCGCTGGAGGGCCGTGTTTCATCCCACGTGCCCCGCTTATCGGTTGCGCCGGACGGTGATGCCGACCGGTCATTGTTGCTGCTCCCCGTCGCCAGGCCCAGGTCCACGGTGCGCTTGTCCATATCCACCCCACGGATGGTCACTAACAGTTCATCGCCCAAGCGGATGCGCCGCCCGGTGCGCTGGCCGATCACCGTGTACTTGGTCTGGTCGAACTTGAAGCTGTCGCCCGGCATGTCCCGCAAGGGGATCATGCCTTCACACTTGTTGGCCCGTAGCTCCACGTAGATGCCCCAGGTGGTGAGGCCGCTGATCACGCCCTCGAAGGTCTGGCCGATACGCGACAAGAGGTATTCGGCCTGCTTGTATTTGATGCTCGCACGCTCCGCATCGGCCGCG